>Ga0310691_10002933_pt1 | contig 21379 bp, 17 predicted proteins | sample 176DNAGHGlowgp2_FD_203887 | JGI IMG/M metagenome (GOLD analysis project Ga0310691, IMG submission 203887) | Sheep rumen microbial communities from Palmerston North, Manawatu-Wanganui, New Zealand - 1766 DNA GHGlow gp2 (v2) (version 2) | ecosystem: Host-associated > Mammals > Digestive system >...
ACCTCCATCGGTAAGGGCAACACCGTATCGTTGCGGTAGTCAGGAGGATTGATCAGTTCGTTTGCTGCCATCTGTTTTCAATTTTGTGTGCAAAGGTAGAAAATAAATCATGATACAGGAGGCATTATGCCTGATTATTTTGAAATTTTCTTTGTGATTATTTGTTGTGTTTCGGAAAAATAACTACTTTTGCAGCATGACTAACCTAAAAGAGATACGATTATGTTGATAATGATTCTGCAGCTGTTGATAGTGCTGCTCGCTTTATGGGTAGGCTCCCGTTACGGAAGTCTCGCCCTCGGTGCCATCTCAGGCATCGGTCTGGCTATCCTTGTATTCGGTTTTGGTATGAAGCCTGGTTCTCCTCCTACCGATGTGATTTACATCATCATCGCTGCCGTTACCTGTGCAGGTGTCCTTCAGGCATCAGGAGGTATGGACTGGATGATACAGGTTGCCGAGAAACTGTTGCGTAAGCATCCAGACCGCATCACGTTTTTGGCACCACTGTGTACGTTCTTCCTCACGGTATTGGTGGGCACAGGACATGTGGTCTATACGTTGATGCCGATTATCTGCGACATCGCTTTGAAGAAGGGTATCCGTCCGGAACGTCCCTGTGGTGTGGCCAGTATCGCTTCGCAGGTAGGTATTACCTGTTCACCGATTGCTGCAGCAGTAGTCGCCTTCTCATCTATCTCTGCTGCTCACGGCTTCCATGTCAACAACCTGCAGATTATCATGATTACCATTCCAGCCTGTCTCTGTGGTCTGATGCTGGCGGCTGCCGCTTCCTACCGTCGTGGACTGGATTTGGACAAAGACCCGCAGTTCCAGGCTCGTCTGCAGATTCCAGAACAGCGCGATTACATCTATGGTGGCGGTGCTACGACGCTGGGCAAGGTGATTCCCGTTGAAGCCAAGCGTGCCGTTTATATCTTCCTGATTGCATTGGGCATCATCGTCGTCTTCTCTATCGTGCAGATGTTTGGCGGCAACCTGTTGCCGTCATACGACACCGTTCAAGCTGTGAAGGGCGGACCGGCAGAAGTTACAATTGCTGAAGGAGTCACCCAGACCGCCAAACAGTTGGCTTCGGCTGGCGTTGTCATGCAGGGTGTGACGGAAGTGGTCAAGAAACCGCTGGCGATGAATCTCGTCATTCAGATTGTGATGATTTGTGCTGCAGCACTGATGATTATCATCTGTAAGGCCAAACCCAAGAAGGCCGTTTCAGGTGCCGTCTGGCAGTCTGGAATGGTGGCTGTGGTTGCCATCTACGGTATCGCCTGGCTCGCTGACACCTTTTTCGGAAACTATATGAAAGAGATGCAGCTGATGCTTACCGACCTTGTCAAGACGTATCCTTGGACCATCGCTTTCGTCTTCTTCTTCGTTTCTGTGCTCATCAACTCACAGGGAGCCGTCGTCGTTGCGATGTTGCCATTGGCCTATTCGCTTGACATCAGCGGAGTTGTGCTGCTGGGTGTCCTTCCGAGTGTCTATGGCTATTTCTTCATTCCGAACTATCCGTCGGATATTGCCACAGTGAACTTCGACCGGTCGGGAACGACGGTCATCGGTAAATACCTGCTGAACCACTCGTTCATGATGCCCGGACTCGTCTGTGTCATCACCTCTACGTTGGTGGCGTATGTGCTTTCCATGCTTTTCTTTTAACAAACACTTAACTATACAACTATGAATAAGAACGAAAAATTTGTCATTACCATCAACCGTGAGGCAGGATCAGGAGGTCGTACGGTAGGCGAAAAGGTTGCCAAGAAACTGGGTGTACCCTTTTATGATAAAGCTCTCATACAGGCTCTGATGGAGAAATACCACCTGAGTGTGGAAGAGATAGAGAGTCTGAAGGGACGCAAGCACGACTGGTGGTCGGAATTCAAGCGTGTGGTGGGTCTCGAACATACCATCACGGGGTCTGTCATCGACGATCCGGATATGTATAGTCCTTCTGATATTTTCAAGGGCGAAATGGAGATTCTCAAAGGCATCGCCGAGTCGGAGTCGTGTGTCATCGCCGGACGTAGCGGATTCTTTGTGTTTGAGGACCATCCCAACCATCTGAGCATCCTGATTACAGCTCCCTACGAACAGCGCATCCAGCGTCTGATGACGAAGAAGGGAATCACGGAAGAGGAGGCCAAGAAAGTCATCCAGGAGATTGACACATCCCGCGAGAACTATATCAAGAAGTTTACGGGCAGCACCCGTTATGATACCCGCAACTACGACTTGGTGATCAATATGAACGGCAGGTCGGAGGATGTGATTGCCGATATGATTATGATGTATATTGGGTAGCATTATGAAAAAGAGACTGATTTTTACCTTTATGGTATTGTTGGCTGCTGTCACCTGTTGCATGGGACAGACGGTCAGAGACGGTAGCAATCGTACGATTGGAACGATAGAGAGTAACGGTATGGTGCGTGACGGTATGAACCGCACGATAGGACACTTTGGAAGCGACGGCACCGTGCGCGACGGCATGAACCGCACGGTAGGATATATCGAGAACAGCGGCACCATTCGCGACGGCATGAACCGCACCGTTGGACGTGTAGAGAGTGACGGTACCGTTCGTGACGGCATGAACCGCACCATCGGACGTGTAGAGAGTGACGGTACCGTTCGTGACGGCATGAACCGCACCATCGGTTCAGCCAGAGGTGTGAAGCGCACCCATGCGGCCGTCTTCTTCTTCTTCAACATGTTTTGACGGAATCGTCATCAATCTCATACATCACCCTTGCGTGGTTGGTTCTGATGAGCTGACTTTCTATACAACGACCAGTGACACGGTCGATGATGTCGCGGAAAACTTGTCCGTTGCGATAGACCACTCCGTTTTCACGTGAGAAATATTCGTTCTCGCCGTGAATGTGGAAAGAGTGGGGCTGAGGTTCAACGGCACGCAGTTCGCCACGCAGGTATTCATCGTCAACCTTCAGTCGCAACTGGTAGGTGTTAGGGGTGTGGTTTTTCACCCGATAGTCAATGTAGTTATATGAGATGCTGGTGCCTGTGCCGAATGGAAGTTGTCTTCCGAAGTCTGGAAACAGGTCCATACCGTCGTGATGATGATGCTCTGTGATGGTCAGCTCACTGTGTAGCACCATCCAGTGGATGAGGTTTGACAACTGACAGAGTCCGCCTCCGATGCCTCGTGCGGGCTTCCCTTTCTCAATGGTGAGACCCTCTTTGAATCCTCTTTGTTCGCTGGTGCGCCCAATCAGTTTCCAAATGGAGAACGTCTCGCCAGGACGGATTAGCAGTCCATCGATGTGGGCTACAGCCAACGTTAGGTTTGTAGCCTTGTTTTCCTGCAGTTGCATATCGACATTTCCCAATCGTCTTCGTATCAGGGAGTTGTGCCGATAGATGAGTACGGGCAACGCTGTTTCTGTCCGCTCTTTTGCAAAGCGGTTTCGGCGAAGGAAATCCCAAATGTGTCGTTTTAGAATCTCTTTCTCCATCGACAACCGGTAGGTGAGTGGTGATATTTCACAAAACAATTTCCGTTTCATGCTGCAAAAATACGATTAAGTGAGAAGAATGCAAAATAAAATTTGGTTTTTCGCTCAGCTTGCACTACTTTGAGTTTTTTCAAAACTCGAAGATAGGCTGCGCTTCGGAAAAACTCAAATAAATTTGGTTTTTCGCTCAGCTTGCACTATCTTTGTCGCAGAAAACTAGAAAAAGAGAAGAGGTATGAAGATTTTCGCTGTCGGCATGAATTATGTCGAACACAATAAAGAGCTGGGAAATACGTTATTGATAACGGAGAAAGACCTGCGGAAGACGGAAGAACCGGTGATATTCACCAAACCCGATTCTGCACTGTTGAAAGACGGGAAACCTTTTTTCATTCCTGACTTCATGGGGCGCATCGACTACGAAACAGAGGTCGTGGTGCGCATCTGTCGTTTGGGAAAGGGAATTCCCCAGCAGTTTGCCCATCGCTACTACGATGCAGTGACGCTGGGTATCGACTTCACGGCACGTGAGGTGCAGAAGAAAGCGAAAGACTTGGGCCGTCCTTGGACCATCGCCAAAGGTTTCGACGGTTCGGCCGTGATAGGAGCGTGGGAAGGGTTTGAAAAGATTCAGGACCTGCATTTCCGCCTCGATATCAATGGTGAAACGAAACAGGTAGGTTATACGGGTGATATGCTCTACAAGGTGGACGAGCTGATATCCTATATCAGCAAGTATTTCACGCTGAAAACGGGCGACCTGCTGTTTACCGGCACTCCCGTAGGTGTGGGACCGGTACATATCGATGACCATCTGGAAGGATGGCTGGAAGGCCGAAAGGTGTTGGAGTTTAATTGTAAGTGAGCGTCCCAGAGGCAAGGAGCATGGGGCAAGGAGCAAGAATAATTATGCATTACGCATTTCGCATTACACATTTCGCATTGATATCGCTACTGTTGTTGGTATCGATGACAGCAGGTGCGCAACGATTTTTTAACCTGACAGTCGATGATGTCAGGATAGATTCGATGTTGCCGCAGTTTACCTATGCGGTGCCCTTGGGATACAACTATGCCGATTCCGTCTATACGGTAGAAATTCTATATCCTGATTTCATCGATATGTCGAAGAATGACATCGCGCGATACCACGCCATCACTACCGAGACTTTGCCCACGCTACCTGCCATCACCACACAGATTGCTGTGGAGCGCAAGCAGGGAAAACTGGAATTGTCATTTGTGCCGATGGTCTTCCGCAACGGGAAGTACCAGTTTCTGGTAAGCTTTATGCTGAAGGTGGCTTCTGAAGGAAGGAGAGAAGGAGGAAGGAGTAAAGGAGTAAGGAGAGAAGGAGTAAGGAGTAAGGAGGAGGCTGAACGCTATGCGGAGCATTCTGTGCTGGCATCAGGAAAATGGGTGAAGATCAGTGTGCCCTCAACGGGTGTCTATCAGTTGACGCCGGAGCTGGTGAAACAAGCTGGGTTCAGCAATATAGACCGCGTGAGAATATATGGTTATGGTGGAAACCTGCAAAACGAAAAGTTGATGGGCAGCGACTTGGCCGCTACCGACGACCTGCAGGAAGTTCCCACTTGCACGGTGAACGGCAAGCGTCTGTTCTATGGCAAGGGACCTGTAAGCTGGAGCAGCAACACCACCACCCTTCGTACGCGTAATCCTTATAGCGATGAGGGATGTTATTTCCTGACCGAAAGCGAAGAAACTCCCCTGAGTGTAGATAGTGCTGCCTTCGTGAGTGCCTTCTATCCGTCGGCCGACGACTATCATAGTTTGTATGAAGTCGATAACTACAGCCATCATGCCTACGGCAGAAACCTGTTTGAGAATACACCGATCAACAACGGCTCCTCAAAGAAATTCCTGCTCACCAACCGCGCTCATGCCACGAAAGGACAGTTAGCGGTATGTATGAGTGCTGCTACAGCCAGCACCGTAACGGTGTCCATCAATGGTAAAGAGTTAGGGACGTTCTCTATCGCGCTGAGCGACGACCACGATTATGCCAACTCAACAACGAGAATCTATCAGGTGTCAGAACTACAGGCTACCGATACCATCGTGGTGAAGACAACAGCGGGCGGTCCCGTCTATCCCGACTATGTGTCGATGGCTTATGATACGCCCTGTGCGGAACCTCAACTGTCAACGACCTCGTTTGCTGCACCCAACTTGGTATATGGTATCACGAACCAAGACCATCATGCCGACAGTGCTGCAGATATGATTATCATCATTCCGACCAGTCAGAAACTGCTGAAACAGGCACAGCGATTGGCCGATTTCCATACTGCCCACGACAATCTGAGGGTGCGCATCGTTCCTGCCGACGAACTGTTTAATGAGTTTTCCAGTGGTACCCCCGATGCCAATGCCTATCGTCGTTATCTGAAGATGCTCTACGATCGTGCGGAGACCGATGCAGATATGCCGAAATACCTGTTGCTGTTCGGCAACAGCGTGTGGGACAACCGTATGAACACCAATATCTGTCAGCAGCTGAGTCCCGATGACTACCTGCTTTGCTTTGAGAGCGAGAATTCGTTTAACTCCCTCTACAGCTATGTCAACGATGGTTTCTATACGTTGCTCGATGACGGCGAGGGTGTGAATATGTCTTTCGGCGACAAGGAGGATATGGCGGTAGGACGCTTCCCTGTGAGCAACGACGGTGATGCAAAGATACTGGTTGATAAAGTCATCAACTATGTGACCAACAGCAATGCGGGTAGTTGGCAGAATGTCATCATGTATATGGGTGATGACGGCGACAACAATCTGCACATGCGTGATATCGACTATACCGCTGAACAGATGTCATCCCTCCATCCCGGCTATCAGATGAAGAAAGTGATGTGGGATGCCTATACCCGTGAGACCACATCAACGGGTAACACCTATCCAGAGGTGATGCGTGTCATCAAACAGCAACAGACAGAGGGAGCGCTGATTATGGATTATGCCGGTCACGGACGTCCCGACCAGTTGTCGCACGAAGCGGTGCTGCGCACATCCGATTTCGCCAACTTCCAGAATGCCAATCTGCCGTTGTGGGTGACTGCTACCTGCGATGATATGCCGTTCGACGATTTGACTGATTGTATCGGAGTGACATCCATGTTGAACAAGAAGGGCGGCTCTGTTGCGTTCTACGGTACCACCCGTACGGTACTTGCTTATTATAACAAACCCATCAACACATTATATATGAAATATGTGTTGAGCTATGATGCTAACGGGAAACCCATCACCTTGGGAGAAGCACAGCGGTTGGCAAAGAACGAGCTGATATCAACAGGCGGCGACCGTACACAGAACAAGCTGCAGTTTGCCCTGCTGGGTGACCCCGCGATGGCGTTGAACCTGCCTACAGCAACGGTGATCATCGATTCCATCAACGGTGTGAAAGCTGGCGCTGCAGAGATACCTGTGCTGAAAGCAGGTTCCGTAGCACGTATCTATGGTCATATTGAACGAAATGGTTCCAAAATAAACGATTTCAACGGTACGATGACCGCTATCGTGCGTGATACGAAAGAATTGATTACCTGTAAGCGTAACGATCCAGCATTGGTCAATAGCGGTACGGCACCGTTTACTTTCTACGACCGTCAGAATACTTTGTATAATGGTTCCTGCAACGTGAAGGACGGTGAGTTCCAGTTTGCCTTTGCCGTACCGATGGACATCAACTATGCAGACGGAACGGGTTTGGTCAACCTGTATGCCGTCAATGACAGTCATACGCTGATAGCCAATGGTTACTATGAAGATTTCTATGTCAACGGTTCTGAAACGCTGAAGAACGATTCCATCGGTCCGTCGGTCTATTGCTATCTGAATAGTCCATCGTTTGTCGATGGCGGAACGGTCAACTCCACCCCATACTTTGTGGCACAGGTAACTGATAAAGACGGTATCAATGCGTCGGGAAGCGGTATCGGACATAATATGGAACTGATTATCGATGGCGACATGCAGAAGACGTATGATTTGAACGGCAACTTCACGTTTGACTTCGGATCATATACCAGCGGTTCTACCTATTATTATATACCAGAACTGACGGAGGGGAACCACCAGTTGAAATTCCGCGTGTGGGATATCCTGAACAACTCCAGTACAGCCGTGCTGAATTTCCGTGTGGCCAGAGGACTGCAGCCTGATATCTACAGTGTCAGTTGTACCAACAACCCCGCAATGACGGAGACAACCTTCATCGTGACCCACAACCGTACGGGCAGCAATGTAGATGTAGGTATCGATGTGTTTGATATGAGTGGACGGATGTTGTGGCAGTACGATGAATCCGGTGTGTCAACAGGTAGCGCCTATACGGTGAGTTGGGACCTCACGGTAGATGGCGGTCGCCGACTGCAGACAGGTGTGTATCTCTATCGTGTCAGAATGAGCAGTGACGGTAGCAGTTATACGTCAAAAGCGAAGAAACTTATTATCATAGGCAATAATTAGTAAGCATTTGCCGTTATAATAAGGCGTAAATACAATAAATGCACATGAATACAACTAAGAAGATATGGGCAGCAGCCTTGCTGTCATTGCTTTCCCTGTCGCTGTGGGCACAGGACAAACGGGATATGTTCAACCCCGTGAACACGTCGGTGACATCGCAGATGATTGCCCCAGATGCACGTGGTGGTTCGATGGGTGATGTGGGTGCCGCTACCGATCCAGATGCTTTGTCACAGTACTGGAATCCTGCGAAATATCCTTTCAACATCAGCCGTGCTGGTGTCGCACTGAACTACACCCCGTGGTTGCGTCAGTTGGTGAGCGATATGAACCTGGCTTATCTGGCCGGTTATTACCGAATAGGTGACTATTCAGCCGTGAGTGCGTCGTTCCGTTATTTCTCCTTAGGTGAGGTGTTGACCAGCAGCGGTGTTGATGCCGGCAACGATATGACAATCAACCCGTATGAGATGTCAATCGACGTGGGCTACTCGCTGATGTTGAGTGAGAAGTTCTCGCTGGGTGCTGCCGTTCGTTGGATTTATTCCGACCTGACATACGACTACACGGAAGATACGAGTCCCGGTTCGGCTTTTGCTGCTGATATCGCGTGCTACTATCAGAACTATATCAACATCGGTAACCGTGAGTGTCAGCTGGGATTGGGTTTGAACATCTCGAATGTGGGTTCAAAAATCACTTTCGGTGGATCAGACAACTCGGAGTTTATCCCCACCAACCTGCGTCTCGGTGCTGCCCTGATGATTCCTATCAACGAATACAACCGTTTCACCATCGCTGCCGATGCCAATAAACTGTTGGTGCCTACCTATCCCAAACAAGAGGAGGGTGAGTCCACAGAGGACTACCAGGAGCGTGTACAGCGCGATTACTACGATGTGTCGTCTATCTCTGGTATCTTTAAGAGTTTTGGCGATGCGCCTGGCGGTTTCAAGGAGGAGTTGCAGGAAATCCAGTGGAGTGTAGGTGCCGAATACGTATATAACGATCGATTCAGTCTTCGTGCCGGATATCACCACGAGAGTGAAAACAAAGGTAACCGTAAGTATTTCACCGTAGGTGCAGGATTCAAGATGAGCGTCTTCTCACTGGATGCCGGCTATGTGATTGCTACGGCAAAGAGTAATCCGCTTGACCAGACGCTCCGTTTCTCCCTGACCTTCGATATGGATGGTATTAAGGATTTGTTTAGGAGGAGATAAGAAGTTCTTTTTAACCAATAGATTTTTCGAGAAGGCATACAGCATAAGCTGATATGCCTTCTTCGCGTCCGGTAAATCCCAGATGTTCGGTCGTTGTGGCCTTGATGGAAATTTGTTCAAGGTCGATGTTCATCACCTCAGAGAGGCATTGTTGCATCGCAGGAATATGCGGGTTGAGTTTTGGGCGTTCGGCACATACCGTAGCATCGATGTTGACTACCTGATATCCCTTTGAGGCGATGAGTTCAATGACTCTTTTCAGAATAACCTTGCTGTCCATGTTGAGTGTTTCCTCAGAGGTATCGGGGAAATGATAGCCGATATCACGCATGTTGGCAGCACCGAGGATAGCATCACAGATGGCATGAATCAGTACATCGGCATCGCTGTGTCCCAACAATCCCAAACGATAATCAAGTTTGATGCCACCCAACCATAAGTCGCGTCCTTCAACCAAACGATGGACATCATAGCCCATTCCTACTCGTATATTCGTCATCTCCTATAATATTATCAATTAATCTTGCTCCTTGCTCCTCGCTCCTCGCCCCTTATCCTCCCTCCCTAAACAGGGAGGGTCGGGGAGGGTCTTCTCGCCCCTTGCTCCTTGCTCCTCGCTCCTTGCTCCTTTCCTTTCCTCCCCCTTTCAGGGGGGATTAGAGGGGGGCTTTTCGGGGGAGCCAGATGGGGGTTATCTGATAAATAACAACTCTCTGTACTTCGGCAGTGTCCAAAGCTCATCGGCTACCGTTAATTCCAGTTTGTCGATGTGGTAGCGGATTTCCTGCATCTTTGGTTCCACCGTATCGTGATAGGCGATAGCCTTGCTGCGCTCGCTGTCCATTCGGTTGGCAACCTTACGGGCTTCAACAAGTTCCTCTACCATCGTTTCGATGGTCTGCGTACGTTCAGCTATCTCGCGGATAATCTTTATGTTGCGGGCTGTGAACTGATCGTAATCCTCAGGTGAGAAGATTTTATGCATCACCTCCACATTCTTTGCCAGACTTGTCTGGTAGTGGGTGGCAACAGGAATGATGTGGTTCATCGTCAGGTCGCCCAGTACACGCGCTTCAATCTGGATTTTCTTCGTGTAAGTTTCCCATTTCACCTCATTGCGAGCCTCCAGTTCCTTGCGGTTCATCACGCCAAGACTCTCGAACATCTTCACGGTATCTTCATCGAGGTAACGATCGAAGATAACCGGACACGAGGTTTCTACATCCAGGCCACGACGCGTAGCCTCCTGTACCCATTCGTCGCTGTAGCCGTTTCCGTCGAAGTGGATAGGCTTACAGGTTCTGATATCTTCGCGCAGCACATCGATGATGGCGTGGAAGGTTGCACTATGCTTCCCGTCGGTGAATTCAGCATTCTCTGAAACTTCTATGATGCGTTGGTCCACACGTTTCTTAAAGTCAACCAACGCCTCCGCTACCGCTGCGTTCAGGGCAATCATCGCGCTGGCACAGTTGGCTTCGGAGCCGACGGCGCGGAACTCAAAACGGTTACCCGTAAAGGCAAACGGACTTGTACGATTGCGGTCGGTATTGTCGATGAGCAGTTCCGGTATCTCCGGAATGTCGAGTTCCATCTTCTTTTTACCAGCTACGACAAACAAATCATCCTTGTCTGCTTTCTCAATATGATCCAGCAGTTCGCTCACCTGTTTGCCTAAGAAGCTGGAGATGATGGCTGGCGGTGCTTCGTTGGCACCCAAGCGGTGTGCGTTGGTCGCACTCATGATGCTCGCTTTCAGCAGTCCGTTATGCCGATAAACACCCATCAGCGTCTCTACGATGAAGGTCACGAAGCGCAGGTTCTGCTCTGGTGTCTTACCAGGCGCATGGAGCAGTATGCCTGTATCGGTAGAAAGACTCCAGTTGTTGTGCTTGCCTGAGCCGTTGATGCCGTCGAAAGGTTTCTCGTGCAACAGTGCACGGAATCCATGTTTGCGTGCCACCTTCTTCAAAAGTGACATAAACAGCATGTTATGGTCGATGGCAAGGTTGGTCTCCTCGAAGATTGGAGCTAACTCAAACTGATTGGGAGCTACTTCGTTGTGGCGGGTCTTACAGGGAATGCCCAATTCCAGCGCCTGTACCTCCAAATCTTTCATGAATGCCTGCACACGGTCGGGGATGATGCCGAAATAGTGGTCATCCATCTGCTGATTCTTCGCTGAGTCGTGTCCCATCAGGGTGCGACCCGTCAGCATCAGGTCGGGACGTGCAGAATACAGGCTCTCGTCAACGAGGAAGTATTCTTGTTCCCATCCCAAGTTTGTGATAACCTTCTTCACTTTCGGGTCGAAATACTGGGCTACGGCCGTTGCTGCCTCGCCCACAGCCCGCAGTGCACGCTTCAACGGAGCCTTGTAGTCGAGCGCCTCACCCGTATAAGAGATGAAGATAGTGGGGATACACAGTGTGTCGTCAATGATGAACACGGGTGAGGTGGGATCCCAGGCTGAGTAGCCGCGAGCTTCGAAGGTGGCACGAATGCCGCCACTTGGGAACGAACTGGCATCGGGTTCCTGCTGTACAAGCAGTTTCCCGCTGAACTCCTCTATCATACCACCCTTGCCGTCGTGCTCAATGAATGCATCGTGCTTCTCGGCAGTGCCTTCCGTCAACGGCTGGAACCAGTGTGTATAGTGGGTGACACCGTTCTCGTCAGCCCATTGCTTCATGCCTTTTGCAACCGCATCGGCAATCGAACGGTCGAGTGGGGCACCGTTGTCCATCACGTCAATCATCTTTTCATAGACGTCGCGCTGCAAATACTTATACATCTTTGCCCGTGTAAACACGTATTTGGCAAAATACTCCGATGGACGCTCTGCGGGTGCCGCTACCTCTAACGGCTTCTTTTTGAAAGCTTCCTCAACAACCTGAAATCTTAAATTGGCCATACCTTTATTGTTCTTAATGTCTTTAAAGTCCTTAGGGTCCTTAAGGTCCTTAGAGTCCTTATTGTCTTTACTGCCCCATATTCATATTGTTCATCTGGTTCATGTCGCTCTGCTTCTCCATCACGTCACTTTCTACGTGCTTGGTGTTCTGCTTAACCTTCACCTTCTGGTTACCGAAGTTGTATGTGATGTTGAATGTGAAGCTGGCAACAGGAACATGTATTCTCTGCATATTGGTGAAGTCTTTGCCTTCGCTGTAGCTGTCGAAATAGAATCGTCCGCCTTTGCGCAAACCTGTCACACCCTGAATGGCAACATTCAGTTTGTCATTGAAGAACGATTTCGTCAGACTTCCCATCACCATGTTAAATCCGGAAGTCCATCCCTGAAGGGTGTATTTCTTACTGTTGGTGATGAAGAAGGCACCCAGTTTCAAATCCCAAGGCAGTGTCTGCTGTAAGCCCACCATCGCGTTGGCCTGCCATCCGTGATTCTTTGTATCGAGCTGCTTGCTGCGCAAATCGTTGTATCCGATACCACCGTTGAAGAACAGACGCGTCTTCTTGCTCAACATACCGGCAGCATAAAGGCTGACAGTGGTCATACTGCGCTTCACGATATTGTCGTATGTCGTGTTGAGCAGTCCGTCTTTCCAGAACGAATACTGTTCGATACCATTGTTGGTAATTGCCTGCTTGATATTCAGGTTACCCATGATTACAGGTGTGTAGATGTTGAACACCAGTCCGATGTTATGGGTCTTTTCTACGTCAAGGTCAGGATTACCGTATGAGATGGCTGTTGTCGATGAACGGTCAACGTATGGATTCAGGTAACCGATACCAGGACGGGAGATACGCATATTATAAGTAAGTCCGATGTTGGCTATCGGCATCGGCTTGTAAGAGAGGCTTGCCGAAGGCACTAAGTTGCCGTAGTGCTTCTTGAAGTTCTCACCGTGTCCCAACTCGAAGTCCACATCCTGCCAGGTATATTCGTATCGCAGACCAGCCTTCGCACCAAACTTGCCGTATTTACCTTCGTATTCTGTATAGCCGGCAAGAATGTCGTTCATGTTGTCGTACTTCATACTCAGCAACTCATCGTACTCATAGTCGCCGCCGTCTTTACGGTAGTAACGCGAATCACTGCTGTTGTCACGAGCCGTGAATTTCAGTCCTGCATTCAGCGTATGCTTCTCAGACAGCGGTGTGGTAAAGTCGGTCTGGAAGACATGCTCGCGTGATTTTTCTTTCGACAGCGAGTGGCGGTCTTGTAGGTTGATGTATGGAGGAACGGTAGCCGGATCGTATGAGTTCCAGTTCTCGTTGTCTGTCGGGTTCAGAGCAAACTGATAAATGAACGTAATCGAACTGGTACGCGCCTTGTTCAGGAAACGCTGGTAGTCGGCACTCGCATTGATCGACACATTCTTGTTCGATGAGTTCATGTGCTCACCATAGCTGTAGCCGGTACCGTAGATGCCGCCCGACATTGTGGTGAACGGGTCGCCGTTGTTCTTCATGTTGAAACGGGTGAAGCCGAACGTAGCGCTCACCGTTGACATAGAATCCAACTCATAGCCTAAGTTGAGGTTTGCCATCGAGAACGGCATGCGTGTGGTACTCTCCATCTTGTAGCTCATCAGGGAAGTGCCGGCATCGCTGAACTGTTCACGATCAATTTCAACATCTGTACCCTTCGCTTTTCCGTGATTCACCAGCGCATTGGCCGAGAAAGAGAACTTGCCGTATTGTCCGCTGAGGAAGACTCCTGCATTCTGCTGCTTGTTACCGGCAGAGAGACGGACGTTGCCGTTGATACCGTTGATGGTTGCCTGCTGACCGTTCTCACCTGCGCCAGCCATAACAATATTCAGTACACCAGCAGAGCCTTCTGCATCAAATTTCGCACCCGGATTCGTGATTACCTCGATGTTCTTCACCATCGAAGCCGGCATCGCACGGAAAATCTGTGACGGGTTGCTGTTGAACATCACGTTCGGCTTGCCGTTCACATATACCTTAAACGAGCTGCTGCCGTTTACCGTGATGTTGTCCTGACCGTCAACAGTCACCATTGGCACCTTGCGCAACATGTCCAGCACCGTTGCCGATTTCGAGTCCACATCGTCCTCCACGCTATACGACATTTTGTCGGTGTCCATCGTCACCAACGGCTTCTGAGCCACAATCTCTACGCCTTGCAGCAGTTTCGTGTCGTCAACCACGTATATCGTACCCAGGTCAACTGTTGCCTTGCCGTCAAGGGTAATCACGCGTTGGATTTCTTTCCGGCCCATCGAACTGATGGTCATGGTATATTTACCCTTGCCAGTTACCTTCTGGTTGATTTTACCATCGATATCGCTCACCGACATCGCGACGGCATTCTTCATATTGCTACCTTTATATACACGCACAGTAGCATACGGCTCTGTCTCTTGTGTGAGTGAGTCCACCAATACAGCTTTAATAACTGTTGTCTGTGCAAAAATCGCCTGAGCAGTCATTATCAGTATCAGCGTCAGGAATACTTTTAGTCTTTTCATTGTCTTGACACAAAAAATCTATATTTATTACACATTTCCAAAAATTATTTCGTTCCACCACCGACTGCTATATAAAATGCGATGAAGGCAGTGGCATATCTTTGCAAAAGATTCTGCAAAGGTACACATTATTATATTAAGAAACGAAAAAAACTCATTAAATATAATTTTGAGCCCAAAAGTCCCACAATCCATCAAAATCCTCCCCCTTGCCCCCTTGCCTTGAGGGAAGAGGGATAAAATTAGGGTTTATAATCCTCCCCTAAACAGGGGAGGTTTGGAGGGGTCTTTTATAAGTTTACTATTTTCACTTTACGTCTGTTGTTGTTGGGACGTACTGCAAAGTGAACCCAGTAGTTGCCCGTTTTTACACGATGTTCGATGATGATTTCATCGAAGTTTTCACCTCGCTCCTTACTGATATCCAGCAAGTACGCTGCATACCGAAGTGCTTGTTCCAAGCCTGAACAACGAATATCAGCTGCACAACCTGTCAAGTGGTTTGAGGTAGCCACACCACCTACCGCTCTGTTTACGGCAGGGGAACGATATCCAGAGTTGATATAAAGACCCTCCCCCTCACCCCTCCCTGTATGGAGGGGAGTAGAAAGTTTCGCGGGCTGGTTTTTTCTTGTGCGGAGTGCTTCCAACCACCCGCACAATCGTCTAAGGTTTGTTATTACTGCCTGAGTAGGAAAGTTATGATCAGCCGTTTGGACTGAGGTAGAGCACATCTCGCTGAGCGAGAAGTGTTCCGTCAATTTCAATGTCTTATCAATGTACTTGTTCATATTGGTAAAGTTTAAGACCCCATCCATTACCTTCCCCTGCATAGGGGAAGGAGTAGTTAGGGGTGAATTAAAAAAAATAATCGTTGAATCTATTTAGAGGGGGCTTATTTCTTTTTATACTTTTCGCTCTTCTGAAAACTGATATCTGATATCTGAGTCACATATCCCCTGCTTTTCCAATTCCTTACCATCTTCGATGCTCCAGCAACGGGGAGTCCTTGCTGCTGTCTTACTCTCTTGGCATCCTCTATGGTGAATTTATCTGGCAACAGCTCCAAGAGGTTTCTCGGTCCGCGAGTGCCGATACGAGCATCATCACCATTGATGGCTTTGGCGATGTCGTCACCGAAGAACTGCATCTTACACCAAAGGTCGTAGTTCAAAGACCAGCGGATAAATTCCTCGATAGACTTTTCCCACTTGCAGCCGTTGGCGACAAAGAGTACACAAGCTTTCAGCCAAGCGATGACACAAGCACGGTGAGAGAGATTCCAATACACTTCATTTTGCGAGAGTCGGGCAAACTCAGCACATTCCTGCTGTAGTTTCTGCGCCAGTTTGAAAGCCTGCGGACAATCAATCAGTCCCCTTGCAGAAGTGAGATTGTCGATATAGGGTTTCAGTTTCTCTTCAAACGCCATATCATACTGTCCATAAACAGGTTGCTCACTACCGATTTCCTGTTCAGGAATCGTGCAGAAGTTGATACGGGAAATTGGTCCGTCTGTCAGGACGTTGCGGAAGAACCGCCTACCTTTTAAGATAGTGGTACAAGCGTTCCAGTTGAAACGACACTTCGGACGAGCCGTCACAGACTGCGTACCGACACGAGTCTGTCCGTATTCAGCTCCTGGGTCGAAAGCCAGACACATCAACTGAAAATGCTGTTTGCCCGTCTGACCCTTCAACTGCTCGAACAAGTCCAGCTCATTGAGTTTGACGTAAACGAAATGTCCCTCGGATTCATCGAGTCGGGTTACCAGAGCTGGCTTTGTCATATCCGAGTCGATGATTTGTATCACCAATCCTTCTGGTCGCATCAGCTTGTCCTTGTTGGCACCTTTGCGCTGACAGTCTTTCTTCCATTCAGCCTCACGACGTTCGTTCTCCTTGTCGCGTCGTTTGATGTCCGCCATAATCTGTTCGATGGGCGCATCGATACAGCCCTTACCGGCACCCGTACCCGCCATCAGTACATTCATCAAGGTAGCTTCGTGTTCCACGTTGTCGGTGTAGTTGAAGCGCACCTTACAAAGATGTGTACCCAGAGCAGGGAAGATTGCATTCGCCACAGCTGGCTGATAAACAGCAGGTGTTTTCGATACCATCAGTTGTACCAACTTCGGCAGTTTCTCAGGCATCACAGGAGGAGTAGCAGACGTTTCCTCTGAACCCCCTAAGTTAGGGGGCAGGGGGTCTGAACAATCAGCCAACCTTCTGCTTTTTATAAACAGTTCCTCCTGATACTTCAACAACCGCTGATTGGGATTGGTGTAGTTTGCGTAGAAGTCTTCAACTAACTGTTGGATATTCTCATCCTGCCAATGCTTTGGCATCAGTTCGGCCAACACCCCGTTCATTTCCTCTTTCGTCAGCAGCTGCGTGGCACCCGACAACAGCATCTTCACACTGGTATGTCTGCCGCCTTCCTCCAAGAAATCTGCTTCAACCAGATTCTTTTCCTTCATCACACCTTTGGCAATAAAGCGAGTGCGGTCATCTACTTTTTTACACAAAGGTTCCGGTTCTTTTTGTGTAATTTTCTCTGACTTTGACTTGCTCCCCTCCTTTGGGGAGGGGTTGGGGGTAGGCTCCTTTTCTTCCCACGGGCGATAATGCTTATTGGCCTTCTTTGCCCCAGCAGGAACTTCCTCAAGGTTCTTTTTCTCACGCTCTTTCAGACGCTTGAACTCTTCGGCAGCTTCCTCGTCAGAAAACGACTCTGTGAAGAGTGCATCATCTAATAGAGGTGTAGTTTCATCGTTGATAGGACCGTGAAAGACCACTCGGTTATTTTCCTTGTTGTTGGTATCCATCTCTGTCTGCGTCAGGATCGACATCCGAACCTGACACTCCAGAATGGTTTTGCCTGGCTCTCGGCGAGCAACAGCATGAACCCCATAGCTGGCTGATTCAGATACCTCTACCAGTTGCAACTCATCTTTCATACTGAGCAGTTTCCCGATGATTTGTCTGCATTCCTCTTTGTTCTGACAATCAATGTCGTAGAAGAAGAACGGGCTGACAGTCTTGTTACCTTTCAGGGGAGCGCCCTCAACGGTCTGACAGTTGTAGTTGAACTGTACCAAAGCACGCTTGTTGCGGTCATCACCTTTCTCGCGGTACAGATTCCAGTTGCGTGTGTTTTCTGGAGAGTTACATATCTTTATATATTCCTCTCGGTTCTTGATAGGACGGCAAATTTTCTTGCCTTTTACTAAATAGATTAGATTTACCATTATTGATTACCTCCTTTCTTTAGTCAAGCATCGTAATGATTTTCTTTGCCACTTCTTCTGCTTCCCTTACCAACGTCCCTGCCAGTCTGAATACCTCTTCTTGCGGCAGTCGGAAGGTGAAGTAGTATATTCCGTTCTTTCCCAACGACAGGGAACTATGGTCTTGTCGGAATATCGGTTTGTTTCGCTTGCGCTTCGGTTTTTGATCCATATAGATATTACCGTCGCGCATCAATTGTACTTTGAAGTCGCCCTTTACAGGCTCCATCTGAACGTCCTCGCAACACTGGAAATCAACAGTGTGCAAACCATCATCCTTTTTCTGGATGGTCACGAAACCTTCAATTGTCAAAGGTTTCTCTTCTGTAAAAACAATTTTCTTACTCATTGTTTCTAAGTTGATTGTGAGTGAAGCATCAGGAAGGTGGCCACCTTTATGTTTCGAAACTCCATCACTTCAACTCAGATTATAGCCCCCCTCCAACTCCCCCCAAAGGGTGGAGAGGTTGTTTTGTTAGTTTTATTATTTGAGCTGTTTCCCCTAACCCTCTTTGAGGCCTTTCTCCCTCCCTTTGGGAGGGTCGGGGTAGGCTCCTTAAATCATCTTCGTAATGTAAATCTGATTCTCGTAGCGGGTATTTCCGTTCTTATCCAGGAACGAACGCTGTTTGATGTACCCCTGCATCACGTGAGCGATATCCTTGTTGTACGGCTGGCAGTCGCGAGCCATATCACCCGTCATCTCTGCATAGAACTCATCGAGTCCGTCGGTGAGGATAAATCCCATACTGTGGAAGGTCTTCTGTGAACCATCCTGTGCTGTGTAGTTTCTTGCTACGTGAGCTTTCTGCTCAACAATTCTTACTAACTTTTCCATAATTGTTTAATGTTTAAGACCCCATCCCTTACCTTCCCCTGCATAGGGGAAGGAGTAGTTAGGGGTGAATTTAAAAATACACAAAGGGGATGCCCCTTTTGTGTACTTAAGCGTTGATCATCTTTCTGATGTAGTCAGCCCCTTCAGGCGTCCACACGAGGTAGAAGCGTTCCTTCTTCTCGCCGTCAAGTGAGTAGTAATGGAATTTGCGTTCCTTGGTCAGTCCGCGTCCCTGATAGTCGTCTGTCAGCTTATAGCGACCGCCGTTCCAAAATTGCAGTCCAGCGGTCACCAGCAGCCTGTTCAGGTCTTTCGTCTCCATATCCAGCATCTTCGCCACCTCGCTTGCCGTCATGCAGCCGTCGCTCGGAGCGTTCTCGCTGCCAATCTGCTGCCGTCTGATCGAGTCGCAGCGTTTCATCATCTCCTCCTCCGTTTCCAGCATCAGCGGCGCTTCATTCTCCCTTCCCATCGAAAGGGGCTGGGTGAGGCTCTTTTTCTCCAACTCTTCCCAACGGAGCACCAACCTGGCGCGTGCCACATCGTTGAACTTCGTAGCGATGTACAGCGACTCGATTTTGGTGAGTGAGAATACCGGTCTCAACCTGTAGCCGTTGTTCGGTAAATCCTCTCTGATTTGCATCAGCGCAAATTTGCGCCCATGTTCCTGTTCCCAGGCTGGCTCCATGTTTCGGATGGCTTTCATCACATCCTTGTGCATCTTGCCAGTCAGCTGTGCAATCTCCAATGAGGTGATGCATTGTTCTCTTGTTTGTGCAGTCGTCATGCCTTCCGCATGCGTTACTACTAATGTTTGTACCTTTGTCATACGTTTATATTTAAATAGGTGAAAAAAACATTTGTTAATTCTCTTTTGAAAACTGCCGTGCTGTCTCAGCAGGGCAGGTTGCGCAGTCCGCTGACTGCAGGAAACTTTTCAATGAAACAAAAATTCAAACTTTTATGAGAAAAAAACCTTATGTAGTAGTATGTATCAATAAGTCAAAGATCGCGTAAGCCGAACGCAGAGCCAAGCTTGCTTGGGCTATGCTGAGGCGCCACCGATGTTCGAGGCGCAGCCTCAAAGAACGCATCAGCGAGAGAAGAGCCAAGCTTGCTTGGGCTTTTCCGAGCGCCAAAGTTTTTCGAGGCGCAGCCTCAGAGAGCACCGCCAAGTCCCGTTTCCGTTCGTTGACATCGCGAAGGTAGGCACAAAAAAAACGTCCCAGATGGTCTGGAACGTTTTGGTAATAATTTGGTAATGAATTGGTAAAAACCTACTATATTTGAACCTGCGGAAGGGCAGCTCTTCCCAGTTCTGCAGCAAGAGCCACTACAACCTCTCTGCATTGCATATAGGCATCAGCCTCTGATCTGCTGGGGCTTATTTTATCAAGATGGCGGGCATCCTCATTCATGAATGACAAACTGCATATACGACGAATGTTATTATAGTCGCATTCGTATTCCAACTCACCTAATGGCAGTTTATCAATCCTGTCGCAAAACTCCTTTGTATTCTTCGGGAAGTTACAATACCACCTCAGGCACCAATATACTGCTGCCCATTTCTGTTTAGAATTTAATGGTTTCTTATCCCCATTGATAGCTCTGATTGCTTGCGCTATCTGCTCGTCGGAGAATCCGTTGTGCTGCACGTCGCCTCCCAACGACACATTGCCGTTGATGGTTATCTCCTGCGCAATCAGGTTGCCTGGACTATACACATTGATGCTAAAAGCACCCTCTTTGCCTAATTCCATCATCGTACATTAATCGTATGGGCAATATTGTTACCGGGACTCTGCACCTTCACATCAGCCTGACCGATGGTGATATTGGCGGTGCCGACATTCTCTTCATTCATCTCTTTCACTCGACGCTTAATGTCTTGGCGGAACTGCTTCACCTGTCCCCGTTTCAACAACGGCTCAATCAATCTGCGGGCATTATCACGCTGCGCAGCATCCTCGTTTGATGCTATCTGATCAACCACATTTTCATACGTTACGCGGCTCGACCACTCGTCGTCTTTCTTCAACTCCTTATTTTCTTCAGACAACAGTAAATTCTCCTTCTCCAATTCCGCGATACGCTGCTGCTGCAACTCATATTTTTCTATCAGCTCATTCACACCGTTCAAATAATTCATACCTTGTGCTACGAACGCTTTTATTGCTTTTAAAGGGTCGTCGCCATCCTGATTAAAGATTGTCTTCGTCATAAAAATTTTAATAAAAAATGATTGTTGTTAGTTTTTAATGCAAAACGACCCGCCTTTTTCAAGGCGAATCAGCTGCGAAGGTACAAAAAATCCTCCATTCCCAAATCAGGAAATGGAGGAAATTTACTATTAAAAAATGTTATTCAGTACACAAAGGGGACAGTCACTTTTGTGTATGTCTTCTTCATTGCTTTGTCCTCCTTACGTTATTTGATGATAATCTTTTTACCGTTCACGATGTAGAGCCCCTTGGCGGTAGGTCTGCCGCTGAGGCGGCGACCATCCAGCGAGTACCAACTATCGTCGCTAACTTCTCCAACTTCGTTAACTCCGATAACTTCCTGAA
>Ga0310691_10002936_pt1 | contig 21368 bp, 20 predicted proteins | sample 176DNAGHGlowgp2_FD_203887 | JGI IMG/M metagenome (GOLD analysis project Ga0310691, IMG submission 203887) | Sheep rumen microbial communities from Palmerston North, Manawatu-Wanganui, New Zealand - 1766 DNA GHGlow gp2 (v2) (version 2) | ecosystem: Host-associated > Mammals > Digestive system >...
AGCATGGTGACATGTTCAGCCAGCGCATACTAATCGGTCGAGGGCTTTTCCTTCGCGTGATTCATCTTTCAAGAATTTGCTTGCTGTTCAGTTTTCAGGGCGCTGAGGCCTTGACAAATTTCAGAATCTGTGATATAATAGATTCGTTGAATGCACCATTAGCTCAGATGGTAGAGCAACTGACTCTTAATCAGTGGGTCCCGGGTTCGAGTCCCTGATGGTGCACCAAAACCGGCCCGTTGGTCAAGCGGCTAAGACGACGCCCTCTCACGGCGTAATCATGGGTTCGATTCCCGTACGGGTCATTTTGATTTCTAAAGGGTTTTCCCTTTGAAATATAGGCAGAGCCGGTGTTAATGGCAATGAGGTTCCACCCGTTCCCATTCCGAACACGGAAGTTAAGCTCATTCGCGTCGAAGATACTTGGTTGGAGACGACCCGGGAAAATAGATCGATGCCGGCACTGCGATATTCCTCCATAGCTCAGTCGGTAGAGCACCTGACTGTTAATCAGGGTGTCACTGGTTCAAGTCCAGTTGGGGGAGCCAATCAAAAGCTCACGCATTTGCGTGGGCTTTTTGCTATACTCTGGCTTTTGGGAGGATCAGATGAAAAAATCAAAATGGATCTTGTGCTGTATGGCGTCACTTCTGCTTCTGCTGAGCGGCTGCGGTGAAGAATCATCAAAAAAACGCACAAATCCGGCTGCGGATGAATATGACATGAATGATGAAAACCAGCCGGATGATGCCGTGTACCCTGATGATGATCCCTCCTTCGGAAACTCCGGCTACGATGATCCGCTGGCAAATTATATTGACAGCGGGGCGGTGCCTGCCGATTCAGAGGGGGATTACAAGGCTGAACCGGAGGACAGCGAACCCTCTGAGCTGCCGATCTACCAAGGCACACGCTTTGTCAGCGACGAGCCTTCGCTGCGTGTGTACGGCAAATTCGATTCCCTGTCAGTTTCTGAGGAGGAACTGACCGAGTGGATTAAAAAGGCATATCTCCGCCGGGGCGCTGTTGTGGACGATCATCACAACGTCTATTCCTATTTCTCAACTGCGCTTTCACTCCCTGAAAAAGCGCAGAGAATGACGCAGGATACTGCTGTTTACGGCGTGTACGGCCGCAAGGGAGAGCTGACACAGGTCGATCATATCATCATTGACGGGAAGGTGTTTCCGGTTTATCTCGATGAATTCGAGCTGGTTCAGTATCATAATGAATATACGCAAAAAAATACGCAGTGGCTTCATATTGAGCTGCTGATTGTTGATGCGTTCGATGATTCCGGCGACGTCGGCTCCGGCGTTGAATTTAAGTATGAAATGTATCCGCAGGACGCCTGCCCGAAATGTTACGGTACTGCTCAGGTTACCGATGAGACGGGCAACACTGTGAGTTGCCCGCAATGCGGCGGTGAAGCATAAAATAAGCCCCGATACTGGTACCGCGGGCTCAGACTGTCGATAAAGTGTCTCCGGCGGATTCAAAATGGGGGCGCTCCTCGCTTCGCTGTGTCGAGTTTGCTGCGCAAACATCGAGCCCCCATACCCCCGCTTAAGGGATACTATCCCTTAAGAATCCCATTTTATAGAAGAAAAGGAATAATTACGCATTTTCTTTCATTTTGCTTATAATGGGATTCCAAAGGGACAATGTCCCTTTGGCGGGTTTGGGCAGAGCCCAATATCAATCATCGCGAAGCGATACCTTTTTCTACAAGCTGAGCCCCCGATACTGTCAAGTAACGGGGGCTCTTGTTATGCGCGATTTCAGCCTGCGTAATCTGCGCCGAGCTGGAGTGCTTTCATATTGTTTTCAATCGTATGCGCACGCTTTGCCGGAGTATTCTTTTCGAGCGCCTTGCGGACGGTCTCGAAGGTGAAAATGCCGGTCTCGTGCAGCAGCTTGCCGAGCAGCACGATATTTGCGCCCTTTGCGAGATTGTTGTCATCTGCGAGCTGGGTCGCGGGGACATAGAAGGTCTCGATATCGGTGCGGTCGGTCTTCTGCGCAACCATCGAGCTGTCCACGAATGCCTTTCCGCCGGGCTTGACAGACGGCATGAAGGCATCAAAGGACGGGCCGTTCAGGACAACGAGGAGATCCGGCTCAAGCACCTGCGGCGAGCCGATCGGCTCATCCGAGATGCAGACGGAGCAGTTGCACTTGCCTCCGCGCATTTCCGGGCCGTAGCTGGGCAGCCAGGAGATCTCTTTTCCCTCAAACAATGCACAGTATGCGAGCAGCTTTCCGGCAAACAGAATGCCCTGTCCGCCGAAGCCTGCGAGCAGAATTTCATAGGTCATTTCGTGCCACCTCCCATTGCGAGCTTATCCGCATTTGCTTCTTCAATCTGCACATCCTTGTAGACGCCGAGCGGATAGTAGGGGATGCACTCCTCCTGAAGCCGCTTGATGGACTCCTTCGGGGTCAGACCCCAGTTCGAGGGGCAGGTCGAGAGAACTTCGACGATCGAGAAGCCGTTGCCCTTCTGCTGATTCTCGAATGCTTTGCGGATCATTTTCTTGGTCTCGCGGATATGCGGGACGGAATCCACGGCAGTGCGCACTGCGAGTGCCGTGCCGTCAAGTGTTGCAAGCATTTCACAGACATGGATCGGGTAACCTGCCTTGCGCGGGTCTCTGCCGTAAGGAGAGGTTGTGGTGACCTGTCCGGGCAGGGTCGTCGGTGCCATCTGACCGCCGGTCATGCCGTAGGTGCCGTTATTGACGAAGATGACGACGATGTTTTCGCCTCTGGTTGCAGCGTGAACGGTCTCGGCGGTACCGATTGCGGCGAGGTCGCCGTCACCCTGATAGGTAAACACATTGAGGTCGGGTCTTGCGCGCTTGACACCGGTTGCGACGGCCGGTGCTCTGCCGTGCGGCGCCTCAATCATATCACAGTTGAAATAATTATATGCAAAGACGGAACATCCAACCGGGCAGACGCCGACGGTTTCGCCTTCGATTCCCATTTCGTCAATGACTTCCGCGACGAGACGGTGGATAATGCCGTGTGTGCAGCCCGCACAATAATGCAGACGGACATCACACAGTGCATGGGGTCTTTCAAACACAACAGCCATTACTGCGCACCTCCGTTCAGCTTTCTGAGTTCGTTCAGCACCTCATTCGGCGAGGGAATGATACCGCCGGTTCTGCCATAGAAGGAGACCGGAATCTTGCAGTCGAGGGCGAGCTTGACGTCATCGACCATCTGACCCATGTTCATCTCGACGGAGAGGACTGCCTTCGCGTTCTTTGTTGCCTCAACGAGCTGCTTCTTCGGGAACGGCCAGAGCGTAACCGGACGGAACAGACCCGCCTTGATGCCCTCTGCTCTTGCCTTATTGACGGCAGACTTTGCGACACGGGAGGTTGCGCCGAATGCAGTAATGACGATTTCTGCGTCATCGCAGAGGTAGGTTTCAGCCTCAGACTCATTCGCCTCAACGATTGCATAGCGCTCATAGCGCTTTCTGACCTGCTCTTCGAGGTCAGCGGCTTCAATGTAGAGCGAGTTGACAATATGGTGCTCACGCGCCATCTTGGTGCCGCAGGCAGCCCAGCCGGAGTTATCGGCGGTTTCTGCGGAGATCTCCGGGAATTCGACCGGCTCCATCATCTGACCGAGCAGACCGTCGGAGAGCAGCATGACCGGCATCCGGTACTTTTCGCCGAGCTCAAATGCACGGACGACGAGGTTCACGACCTCCTGAACAGAGTTCGGGGCGAGGATGATGAGACGGAAGTCGCCGTGACCGAGACCCTTTGTCGCCTGCCAGTAGTCCTGCTGAGAGGGCTGGATTGAGCCGAGACCCGGGCCGCCGCGCTCGACATTGACGATCAGGCACGGAACGTCGGAGCCTGCGATATAGGAGATACCCTCGGATTTCAGCGAGATTCCGGGGGAGGAGGAGGAGGTCATAACACGGGTGCCGGTGCCGCCTGCGCCGAGAACCATGTTAATTGCCGCAACCTCAGATTCTGCCTGAAGGAACACGCCGCCGCGCTTCGGCATCTGCTTGGAGAGATACTCGGAGAGCTCGGTCTGCGGGGTGATCGGGTAGCCAAAGAAGCATTTACAGCCTGCGCGGATTGCCGCCTCGGCGAGTGCTTCATTGCCTTTCATCAAAACTTTTTCCAATGAAAACTCATTCCTTTCTGATTATTTTTCAATTACGATGGCACAATCCGGACACATCATTGCGCACATAGCGCAGCCGATACAGGCGCTGTCATCTGTGCAGTAAGCGGTAAAAACGCCTTCCTTATTGCGCTTCTCATGCTGAATCGCGACGATCTGCTTGGGACATGCGGTTGTGCAGAGCTCACAGCCCTTGCAGCGGTCGAAGATGACGCTCATCTTTGCCATAGGTTTTACCATTCCTTTCTCTGATGGGATCTCAAGGCGAACCGTTCCGCTCCGGCGGGAGCCGGGCTTTGCCTTTAACCTATATTATATCACAATTTGCGCCGGATTTCAAGCGCCGATCCGACAGTAATGTAAAATTAGCCTGCGCTAACGCAATTTACAAAAGGAAGCAGCGCCCCCGAACGGATCGGCGGCGCTGCTTTTGGTATATGGAGGAAGTGAAAATCGGTTACTGTGCGTCAGGGGTGCTGTCCGTTGCGATGGATTTCAGCGCGGCAGTCAGTCCTGCAAGCCCCTGAATCTCGCTCGGAATGATAATCTTGGTCGCCTTGCCGTCGGCAGCTTTCGAGAACGCCTCAAGCGATTTGAGCTGAATGACCTTGTTGGTCGGCGCTGCCTCGTTCAGCTTGCGGATGCTGTCTGCGACAGCCTGCTGCGTGAGCTGAATCGCCTCGGCATCGCCCTGTGCTTCGAGCATTTTCTGCTGCTTGACAGCCTCAGCGCGCAGGAGCATTGCCTGCTGCTGTGCCTCAGCCTGAAGGATCTGTGCTTCCTTTTCTGCCTGTGCGCGGAGAATCTTGGATTCTTTTTCACCCTCTGCAACGAGGATCGCGGATTTCTTTTCGCCCTCTGCCTGAAGGATCTTCTCACGGCGCTCACGTTCTGCCTTCATCTGCTTTTCCATGGCGTCCTGAATCTCACGCGGCGGCAGAATGTTTTTGAGCTCAACGCGGTTGACCTTGATACCCCAGCGGTCTGTTGCCTGGTCGAGAATTGCAGTGATCTTCGTATTGATGACATCACGCGAGGTCAGGGTTGCGTCCAGCTCCATTTCGCCGATGATATTACGGAGCGTTGTTGCAGAGAGGTTCTCGATTGCCGCCATCGGCCGCTCAACGCCGTAAGTATACTGCTTTGCGTCAGTCACCTGGAAGAAGACGACGGTGTCGATCTGCATGGTGACATTATCCTTTGTGATAACCGGCTGCGGTTTGAAATCCACAACCTGCTCCTTGATCGTCACGACCTTGACAACGCGGTCAATGAACGGCATCAGGAAATGCGGACCGGTGTGCCACTCCTGATAGAATGTGCCGAGCCGTTCCACGACATAGACATTTGCCTGCGGCACAATCCGGATATTGGAAATAATGATAATTGCCAGAACCACGATAAAGATGAGTGCGCCGATCACAAAGCCGGAGCCGAGATCTGCGAAAATGAATGCAGCGTTTGTCATAAGAATACCTCCGTTCTGAATTTACATACAATGTTTGGCAGCGTGCGGCTCAGTGTGCCGGCTGCAATTCTTTCCTGAACCGCACAATCAGCTTTGCGCCTTCAATTGCGGTAATCAGGACAACTGTCTCCTTCGGAATCACGGATCCGTCCTCAGAGACTGCGATCCAGTCGATACCGTTGCTGCGGGCTCTGCCGGTACCGCGTGCGGGGTTAACCTCTTCGATGATGACTGCCGTATCACCGATATCGCGGTCGGCGTTCATCGGCGGCGTTCGCTTGACACGCAGCTTTTTCAGCAGCGGTCTGGTCGCGACCATCAGCACAACGGATACCGCGACGAAAATTCCGAGCTGAACGGTAAAGCTGAGCTTGAAAAATGCTGCGGCAAACGCGGCAACCGAACCGACCGAAAACCAGATGCTGACAAGCTGTAAGCTCGCAAACTCTGCTATGACGGTGATGACGAAAACCGCCCCCCATAAAATCATGTACTGCATACGGAATCCTCCCTTCCTGTGCCGCATTTCTGCGGCGGTCTATGGCTTTATTCTACCATATCGCCCGAAAAAAATCAAGCAGCAAAAAAATACAAAATCCGGCGCGGGGAGCAGGTAGCCGGATTTTCGCAGCGCTTTCGGGTGAATGCTCGCAGAATCTCTGTTTTTCTCGCATTTCCGCAGATGGTCATACTGCTTCCGAAATGAAGGAATAACAGCGTATTTTCGTTTCATTTGTAATATGAAGCATCGGTGCATATTTGTGCCGGTTTCGGGCATTCTATTTCTGCGGAGAAACCGCGAATCCGAATATAAGGAGCGTTTTTTGAGATGAACGAACGGAAGAACCCGAATATTCACTGTACCGTAGAGCAGTGCCGGCACAACCTGTGCTCGGAGAATTACTGTACGCTTGACAGGGTGGAGATCGGCACGCACGAGGCGGATCCGACCGTCAAGGAGTGTGTGGACTGCAATTCGTTTGAAAAGCGTACCGGCTGCTGCTGAACACAAAAAGCGGAGGAAACCTGCTAAGGTTCCCTCCGCTCAGTCTGTCGATAAAGTCATTTCGGCGAAATGAAGTGCCTGTCAAAGCGGAATGAAAGATTGAATAATGGGGGAAGGAAAACTCTTGTTTTCCTTCCCCCAAGCCCCCATCTTTAGCGCTTTTGAACGCAAATAAGAGAATTCCGCGCTCTGCGGAGCGCGGCAAGGGGCACCGCCCCTTGACCCCGCAAACTTTTAAAAAAGTTTGATCAAAACTTCAAATATGATTCTAATGAGGTTTCTCGAAAGGCTGAGCGGAGGAAACCTGCTAAGGTTCCCTCCGCTTTTGTGTTAGGATGCTTTTTCGAGATCAGCCTGCGTGATCTTGCCTGCGAGATACTTCAGCAGCTTTCCAAGGTCATCGGGCTTGATTGCGCTGTCGTGCGTTACATCAGCGTTCTTTTTGCCCTGTGCGGTAATGCCGGTATCGGTGTCTTCTGCTGCAACTCTTGCGAGCATAACAGCATCCAGAACATCGACTTCCTTGCTGCAATCCGCATCGCCCCAGAGAATGTCATCCGAAATCGGCTCGGTCGTATCGGGATCGGTCGTGATCTCTGCGTTCGGATCCGGCTTGGTGCCGTCCGGCTCCTCGCCCCAGACCAGTACGCCGTTGACATACATCGTGATGTGCTGATTCAGCGCAGCGGAAGATTTCAGACTGTCCGTTGCGGTAAGGCCCTCATAAGACCAGTCGTTCGTCGGATCCCATGCGCCGGTGGTCGGCTTACCGTCGATCGCATCCGGGATGTAAATGCGGAACTGCACCTCATCGCGGTGTTCGGACTGACCGATCGGGCAGATTGCTCTGCCGTCCTCGAATTTGATCGAGGCATAGTAGGTGTTGCCGGTCGGATCGCCCTCATACAGAACCGGCTTGTCTGCGACGGTTGCATAGCCCGGTTTGCCTTCGGAATACTGCTGCGCGCCGCCTCTGACGCCGACATTGTCAATCGACAGACCCTTTTCCTTCAGCTCGGAAATGTTGAAGAAGTAGCGGTATTCGATGTCCTTTTCAACTCTTGCCGGCCATGCGGTGTGGTTCATTGCCCATGCCTTGACCTCGGTGTAGCTGTTGCCCTTGCCGTTCAGAACGGCAGCGATTTCCCATTCAGCCCACTTCGGGGTTTCCTTCTCCGGGAAGTTTGCGAGCGGCTTGCCGCCGTACTCGTCGATCATCGCGCAGAGGCAGGCGGTGAAGCCTGCGTTATAGTCGATTGCGACCTCACTCTGCTCATAGTTGCCGACGCCGATCTGCGACATATCGTAAGAGCCGTCGCTCTTCGGGCCGCCGATCAGTGCGCCGTACAGGGTATGTGCATACTCCGTCTGCCAGCCCTCATCGCCGCCGGATTCCGTTCCGAGACTGTTCCAGTGGTCATCGTGGACACCGGAGGCAGCTCTGTGGTGGATTGCACGCGGGTTTGTCTCGCCCATGCCGAGCACATAGCAGAGGTTGAGCGCGTTGTCGCCGAAGCAGTAGTTCATCTGGCTGTCAGCCCATGCATTGTATTTTGCAGCATTGGGGCTGTCCTTGAGGATGGTATCGCACGCGAGCTTTGCAATCCATGCGGTATTGGTCGCATGGCGCAGGCAGCCCCAGCCTGTCAGGTGAGAAAGGCCGTCAGCGGTGATATTGCCCTCAAACGGCTTCAGATCGCTGCTGCCGCCCATCCAGTAACGGATATGCTTGTCGATATGGTTTTTCCACGCATCATCATCGGTGATCTGCGCATAGAGCAGCGCAGCCGCCTGTGTGGTGTCATCCCAGCAGAGACCCCATGTGTATTTCCAGTCGGTAGACTGGCTCTCGGTCGGGAAGTTCGGGATATAGTCGTTCTTGATCTTTGTCAGATAGCTTTCGTCTCCGGTCGCCTTATAGAGCCAGCAGGCTGCATACATACAGTCCTCAATCCACGAGGATGTCGGGTACATGGAGCCCATGCCGCCGCGCTCGGTCGTGTCGCGGATCTTGTCCGCACCTGCAAAGAGATCCTTTGCGTGCTTCAGATAATTCTCGTCCTTGAAAATGATGTAGCCCTCTGCGAGTGCTGCCGCGGAAAGTCCGGCGACGCTGGCGTTTTCGATGACGTCATAGGGTCTTTCCCAGTTGCCGGTATCCTTGTAGTGTCTGCGCATATAGACCTCCGGCGAGCACCAGATGTTGTGGTCGGTTGCGCCGCCGGTGAAGTCGCCGATCGTGCCGACCATTTTGCCGCCGCCCTGGTCGCAGCCGAGCACATAGTCGAGACCCCACTTGATATTCTTGCGGTAGAGATCATCGAGCCCTGCCTTTTTCAGCGCATCTTCATACTCGATATAGCCCCATGCCATGATCGAAGCGGAATACGCATTGGTCAGGGTGAATTTGAAGTGGTCGCCGGCGTCGAACCAGCCGCCCGGAACGAAGTCGGTCTCCTTTCCGGATTCGTCCGTCATGGAATCAGCTCTCCACTGAACCATGTTCCACTCCGGCAGAACGCCGGACTGCTGGACTTCATAGAAAAACATGGATTTTTGCAGTGCTTCCGCGTAATTATACTTGGAAGAAGCCGCTGCTGCCGGAGTACTGACAACCGCATTGAACGGCATTGCAGTACCCGTAAGCACTGCCGCAGAAATCATTGCGGCGAGCTTTTTGGATTTCATATGAAATACCCCCTCATGATAAATTTCGGCTGATATGCCCTCTCGCATATTTTACCACTTATATCATACCACTTTTCGGCGCAGTTTGTCAAGAGAAACCGTCGATTTCAAAGCAATGCAGAGGACTTTTTGCGCAAAGAACCGGGCGGCACAGAAGCTGCACCGTCCGGTTGGATCAGTAATATTTGATTTCGCCCGCGAGCAGCTCCTCGTAGTCATCCGGATGCTCCAGAATCTTTCCGATGCCCTCTGCAACGCAGTCCAGCGGGAATTCCGCGACATAAACCGGCATACCGGTCTCGCGGTTGATGAGCTTGTCCATGCCGCGCAGCAGCGCACTGCCGCCCGTCAGCGTGATGCCCTGCTCGATGACGTCTGCCGAGAGCTCCGGCGGTGTATGTGCCAGCGTTTCGCGTATAGCGTCCATGACCTCATTGAGCGGCTCCGCGAGGGCATCCCGCACCTCATCCGAGGTAATCGTAATGTTCTCCGGCAGTCCGTTCAGCAGATTTCTGCCGCGCACTTCCATTTCGGTGACATTCGGCTCCGGGAATGCCGAGCCGATGCCGAGTTTGACGGATTCCGCGGTTCGTTCACCGATCAGCAGGCTGTATTTTTTGCGGACATAATTCACAATTGCAGCATCAAAGGCGTTTCCGGCAGTCCGGACGGCGCGGGAAGCGACGATGCCGCCCATTGAGATCACGGCTGCTTCGCTGGTTCCGCCGCCGATATCCACGACCATATTGCCTGCCGGCTCCAGCACGGAAAGACCTGCGCCGAGTGCCGCTGCGAGCGTGCTCTGGACGAGCTGCACCGGTCTTGCACCTGCTTTTTCGGCAGCCTCCTTGACGGCGCGGCGCTCCACAGCCGTCACACCGGAGGGAATGGAGATCACGACCCGCGCCTTTGTAAAGGGCGTGCCGCGCAGTGATTTTTTAATCAGCTCCTGAAGCATAGTCGCGGCGATATCGAAATCCGCGATGACGCCGTCGCGCAGCGGATGAACGGCGATCACTGAGCCGGGCGTTCTGCCGATATACTCCTTGGCTTCTTTTCCGACAGAGCTTGCCTGATCGGTTCTTGTATTAACGGCGACGACGGAGGGCTCGCGCATGATGATGCCCTTGCTGCGTGCATAGATCAGGGTGTTTTCCGTACCCAGATCAATTCCGATGTATCTGGTAAACATGGTGTGTTGTGCTCCTTTTGTTTGTATTCCGCTGCACTGCCTCTGTTTTTCTGATTGCAGTGCAGAAATCTCCTTCTATATTTTACCACAATTTTTTTCTTCGGACAATGCTTTTTGATGCGCCCGACAATTTTCAGCGTTTTTGACAAATCTCCGGCGCAGTATAGCCCCATTTTGCACAAACAAAAAAACAGCCCCGGTAATTCCGGGGCTGTCAGTCTGTCGAAAAAGGTATCGCTTCGCGATGATTGAAATTGGGCTCCGCCCAAACCCGCCAAAGGGACATTGTCCCTTTGAAATCCCATTATAAACAAAATGAAAGAAAATGCGTGATTTTTCATTTTCTTCTATAAATGGGATTCTTAAGGGATAGTATCCCTTAAGCGGGGGTATGGGGGCGGAGCCCCCATTTTGAATCCGTCGGAGACACTTTATCGACAGACTGACAGCCCCGGTCATTCCGGGGCTGTCGGCTTGATTTATTCCGGGGACTCGCCGGGCTGGAGACCGCCGAGATCAAAGAACAGCTTTTCGGTTGCCAGCGCACAGCCGGCGAGGAACGTCTTGTCGCCGTCAACAGCGCTGTATTCGATCCGGATCCGGTCCGGTTTTTCGCAGAGCCCGTTCAACTTATCTACAATATAGTCCTTCGCTTCATCGCAGGGCTGGAAGTTCTGCAAAATGACACGCGGCGTGCGGTGCCCGATGCAGAGATTGTGAATCAGCGTTGCGAGCATATTGAGCTGATCCTCAAGGATCGGCATCAGCGCGGGATCCTTACTCCTGAATGCAGCATCCATCTCGTCAATTGTCAGCTCTTTGCCGATTGCCGCGGCGATTCTCTGTTCGAGTGCCGCATCGGTCAGTTCGGCATGAACAGAGCCGTCCGGATAGCCCTCTGCCTTTGCGCCGCCCGGCTTTAAGATCAGGCGGTCAACCAGCGCAGTATTGGCGTAGACGCCGCCGGTCAGGTCTCTGTCGGTCACGACGGCGAAGTGGAAGCTCTTGCCTTTATAGAGCAGCAGGCTGTCCTGCGCATCGCTGCCGTAGTTGATATTTGCCATTGCATACAGGCTGATCGCATTGGCGGCGCAGACCGGCATTTTCAGATCCTTTTCCAGCGCAGCGACCAGCTTCGGGAAGTGAACCTGATGACTGTCGTTCTCCTCCCCCTCAACAAGCTCCCAGGACGCGGGAACGATGCCGATTCCGAGACCGAGCACCTGCTTGACCGTCAGCGCTGCCTTTTTGATGAGCTTTTTGCAGGATTTGACGATAAATGCGGTGATATCTGCCATGCGGGTCTCCGCGGTCAGGGGCATGGCCTCCTTGCCGAGCGGCTTGCCGGAGAGATCGGCAAGACCGACGCTGAGCCCCTTCTCCTCGATCACGGCGCCGAGGACATAGCGGTACGTCGGGTTAATGCGGATCATGGTCTTTTTTCTGCCCTTTTTCGGCGGTTCCTCGGGCTTAACAGGCAGCGGTCCGTTCATATCCTCAAGGATGTTCTGGTTAATCATCTGGTTGGTGATGATGGTGACGGCGGCGCGGGTCAGCGAGAGCTGCGCCGCAATATCAACCCGGGCGAGCATCCCTTCTCTGCGGATTGCGAGCAGGATCTGCTTGCGATTTCTTCTTTTCAGGTCAAGCTTGCTGATGCCTTTGGTTTCCATTGGAACACACTCCTCTTTCTTAATATTTCAGAATCTGTCTGATACTGTGAAAAAGCATATAAATTCGATGATTTTCTATTATTTATATTATAATACCATTATGTGAATAATTCGTGAACGGTGAATGAACCTTCTGTAAAAAGTGCGGATCATTAACAAATCATAACAGCGTAAATAAGTGCTTTTCCATTATAGCATTCAACGGTTTGCCATGCCGATGCAGCAGAGAACGACCGGCATACAGTAAATGATCAGCAAAATGCCGCACCATGCTGCCTGCATCAGCAGGACGGCACAGCGGGAGAGCAGATTCGATGAGAGGATCCGTCTGCGGAACAGCAGCCAGAGCCCCCCGAGCAGAAGTCCGCCCGCTGCGATCAATATGCCCGCACGCAGCCCCTGCACATGAAATTTCAGTTGAACCGTGCTTTCGCCTGCGGGAATCTGCACGGCGGTCTGACAGGCATTGACCCTGCTGACCGGAACTTCTTTGCCGTTGACCGTCGCAGTGAAGCCCTCGTCATAGGCGACGGGCATCACGAGCGTTTTCGGTGCATCCGTGCTGCATTTTGCGGTATAGGTGCCGTCCCGGTAAGAGAGCGCCGTGCCTTTTGCCTCACGCACGCCGGCTTCCAGCGCATCCTCGTCGAGTCCGAATACGCCGAAGCTCTCGCACACAAAATTGCGCTGCACATTGACGGTTACGGTCACGGTCTGATTCTCGGGTTCGCCGAGGAAAACAATGCCGTTATGCTGCTTTTCGGGATAGTCGCGGTCGGCGGTTCTGGTGTTGTACCGGACTGTCACGGCGCGGTAGCGCGGGTTGCCGATCTGCGTCCCGGTCTGGGTATACAGGTCAAAATACAGCGCCTGACGTCCCTTTACCGGGATTTCCCAGATGATGACCGCCTCGCTGTCCGTATCGCCGGTGCGTCGGCATTCAAATGTGCCGTCATCGCGTTTTTTCAGCGAGACATTCCGCATTTCCGTCGGCTCATAGCGCTGAACGGCGTCGGTGATGCCGAGCATCCGCTCTGCAAGGACGCGCTGCACCCCGGCACGGCTGCCGCCGGGCAGCTCCGCGATGTCATCCGGTTTCGCGTCGGTATAGAGCGCAGATGGGAGCAAAAGCTGCATTTCCGCGACGGAAAACGCGTGCTTGTCATCCGTCCAGATCTGCTTTGTCCATGAGGGAAAATCGTGTGTCTGTCCGAGCTGATACTGCACATGCCAGAGCAGATCGGTCAGCAAAGTGCCGCCTGCGGAGGAAACCTCCATCCAGTATGAGCTGTATCCGAACCGCTTGACGCCCGCGAGATAATCCGCACGCGTCAGCGAGGTATAATGTGCCATAGTCGGCATACCGATTGCGCCGACCATATTGGCATGTGCGTATTTTTTCGTCATTTTCAGGCGGGCAAGCCCGTCCTTCTCCGGAAAAGCCTCCTCTGCGGCGAGCGTCTTTGCGAAAAGCTCGTCCTCATTGGCATTTTCTCCGGGGTATACGTCAAAGTACATCGCAAATTCGACGGCAAACAGCGCCGCGCAGCCTATGATGCAGGCAGCCCGCTTCAGATAGCCGCGCCGGTAAAGATAGACCGTGAGCCCGTAGCAGCAGATGAACATGGCACAGAGAATCAGTGCGAGTTCGCCGTTCGGAATGCTGAACCACAGCGTATTGGCATAAGATGTGAACTGGCTGCGGATTCTGGAATGCAGGAACAGGCAGATTGCTGCCATAACGCCGCCGGGGAGCAGCACCATGACTGCGGAGACTGCGATGCGGATCGGCTTTGCGGCTTTTCCGGCGGGTTTGATTTCCGCTGTCAGCGTTTGCGCGGCAAGTGTCAGCATCAGCAGCACCGGAATCATGCCCCAGCGCATCGGGAATGCCTGATAGCTGCCGGTATGCCACATTTTGTTGACCGGATCGAGCAGTGCTGCCGTAAAGAGCGCAATCAGCAGCCCGAGGTCGCGCTTGCCGGCGCCGGTTTTCAGCCGCTTTTTCCGCAGCAGCATCGGCAAAACGGTGATGCCGAGTGCGGTGCAGGAAAAGAGACAGAATTTATCGAAGAAATGCCAGAGCAGCCCGCCGCTTTTCAGCCCGTCGATCAGGCTGCCTTCGCGTGCGGAGTGCATAACCTGAAGAAAGCACGGCAGCCAGACGAATGCTGTCGCACACGCGGCAATCGCACTCGCTGCCCAGAAGCGCAGCGATACGGCGCCGCGCCGCTCCTTCGGAACGGTGAACCGGATCGACAGGATCATGTAGATCATGACGAACAGCACAACCATGTAGCAGATGTAAAAGCACAGCAGCATCGTCGCGCAGAGACATAGGAAATAGGGCAGTGCCTGTTCCTTTTTCAACAGGATGCGCAGCGCAATCATCATCAGCGGCATCATCGCCATGACATCCAGCCACATGAGATTCTGATAGTACAGCATTCCGTAGCCGCAGCAGCCGTACATCATGCCGAGCAGAATCTGCACGCCCGGCGCGATCTTCGGGACGCGGTATCGCAGCCACAGCGCGGCGGTTGATGCCGAAAGCGCGAGCTTGATGATGACCAGAAGCCCGACAAGCTGATTGGCGGGAATATCGGAAATCAGAATCAGCAGCGAAAGCGGGTTGCTGAGGAAGAAGAAAAATATGCCGTAATACTGCATTCCGCCCGCATCGAGGACGGTGTAGCGGATAGAACCGCCGCTTTGGAAAATCTGCCGGAGCTGCACAAGCAGCGGCACCGCCTGCTGCTCCATATCGCACCATACAATCGTATTGCTGCCGCAGGGAAAAATGCCGTACCGCCAATAAATCAGAAGATACAGGCAAAAGGTTATCACACCCGTCAGAAGCGGGATTGCCGCATACCGGATGTATTTGTGTTTCATGAAATCAACCCTTATTATTTATTCACTTTATATCATAACATAAAAGCACGAAAAAAACAAGTATTTTATAAAATCTTCAGAATTGTGCCGCCGCCGCAGACCTGCTGCGGGGCTCCCGAAGACAAAGAAAAAGGACTGCCGATCGGCAGCCCGGAGGTTAAAATGAAAATCAGTATGAAATAGGGAAATAGAAATTGGAAAAATGGGGGTTGAAATCAATTCGGAAGCAGTTTTGCTTCACTGACTATACGATACCACACTTTCCTTAAACGAATCTGAAAGAATCTGAAAATTCCTCAAAAACCAAAATAATCATACGCAGGTCCTTCAATGTCGATGACGCAGAATTCCGACTGTGTCCCCGTTTTGAAGGGAATCGCCCAGCCGGAGATGCCGGATGTGACGATGAAATTTGTTGTGCCGCGCCGCTCTGTGCCGTATACGCGGTCATTTGCGCCGAACAGCAGCCCGATCGGCCCCGCCGGGAAGATGTGCCCGCCGTGCGTATGCCCTGAAAGCACCAGATCAGCACCGGACTCCGCCTCATTTTTGTAATCGTTCGGCTGGTGGTCAATCATAATCATGTACTTCGAGGAATCGAGATCCTTTGTCAGATCCTGTGCCGAAGCCCGCTCCTCAAAGGTGCGGTCGAGCCGTCCGATGAGATAGAAGCGGTCGCCGATCAGTTTGGCTTCATCCTCCAGAATCGTCACATTGTTCGCAGTCAGTGCATCGCCCAGCTCCTGCGAGCTGAAATTCCGGTAGTGGAAATAGCCGTTGTCGTGGTTGCCGTATGTAAAGAATACGCCGTATTTCGTTTGCAGCTTTCCGAGCGCCTCGCAGGCTGCCAGCATATCCTCTTTCTCGGTGTCGTCATCGACATAGTCGCCGGCGATGATGACGAGATCGGGATTTGCCGCCTGTACGCGCTCCATTTCCTTCGGGAAATTGGTCTTGTCAAGGGTGATGCCGATGTGCGAATCCGCAAACATCACAATGCGAAGCGGCTCATTGCCGAGCTGTTTTTCTGTCCGGAACTGATATTCCGTGATGCGGACGGTGTGTGCGAGATGCCAGCCGATGCAGAGCACGACGGTTGTCGTGAGAATCGCCGCGCCGGCTTCGAGCCAGTAGATGCGCGGCTTTTTCGTGATTTTATGCACAATGAAGCCGATCAGATCGAACAGAATCGCAATAAACATCAGGTGCAGAATCACGACGAACATCGTGAAAAGGTTATAAACCGTAAACCAGAACACTGCGAGTGCAATCAGCGGAATTGCAGCCGCAACCCAGGAAAGCAGCTTATGCTTTTCCTTTAATTTCGAGAACGGTGTCAGTCTGCGCGTCCGCGAAATCAGGTAGAACAGTCCGATCAGTACGCCGATCAGCGCCGACCCGAATACAAAAATCCATACCAAAACGGGATTCCCCCTTTCATAATTCGCCCTATTATATCACATTATAGGGGAAAATACAATAGGAGCAGACGAAAAAGTCTTTGGAGAAACTGCCGGGGAGGAAAACCGGAGGGCGGCACTGCCGCCTCAGCCTGTCGAGAAACCTCATTAGAATCATATTTGAAGTTTTGATCAAACTTTTTCAAAAGTTTGCAGGGTCAAGGGGCAGCGCCCCTTGCCGCCACAGTTTGCGCAGCAAACTATTGCGCAGAGCACGGAATTCTCCTATTTGCGTTCAAAAGCGCTAAAGATGGGGCTTGGGGGAAGGAAAACAAGAGTTTTCCTTCCCCCATTATTCATTCTTTCGTACCGCTTTGACAGGCACTTCATTTCGCCGAAATGACTTTATCGACAATCTGCAGAAAACAAGAGTTTTCCTTCTCACACCTTTTTCTCAGGTCTCCCATTGAATTTTCCGGCATATTATGGTATAATAAAGCCGTCAGAATCAATTGCAGTCCGAAATTCAGAAAGGGGTTTGCTATGATCGAACTGAAAACCTACCGCGGCCATATCCGCAACTGGGAGGCGCTCTGCGGGGCACTCTCCATCGACAAAAACAGTTCCCGCGAAGAACGCGAGCGTCAGATTTTGCTGAAGGGCTACGCGGAATGGGGCAATGCGCTGCCGGAGCATCTCTACGGGATGTTTGCCTTTGCGCTCTATGACACCGATGCGGACAAATGGATCTGCGTGCGCGACCACTTCGGCACAAAGCCGTTTTACTATTTTCAGACCGCAGACGGCAGACTGCTCTGCGGCACGATGATCCGCGATATCATGCAGCAGGAGGGCTTTGTCAAGGAGCTCAATGAGAAGATGCTGCAAATCTATCTCTCGCTGACCTATGTTGCGGGCGAGGAAACCTTTTTCAAGGGGCTGAAAAAGCTGATGCCCGGCTGTCTGCTTGAATGGCAGAACGGTGAAATCCGCATTACCCGCTACTGGAAGCCGGAGTTTCATCCCGATGAATCCCGCACGCTCGAAGACTGGGCAGACGAGATTCATGAAACCGTGCAGCAGATGATGAAGGAGATCAAAACGCCGGATGAAACCGCAGAATCCTTCCTCTCCGGCGGCGTTGATTCCTCCTATGTGCTGGCGATGTCCGATGCAAAGCGCGCCGATTCCTGCGGCTATGACGAGGAGCGCTTCGACGAATCCCGCATTGCCGCAAAAACCGCAGAGCTGCTCGGCGTCGAGCATTCTGTCGCGAAGATCACGCCGGAGCAGTATTTTGAGATTGTACCCTATGTGATGTATCACATGGAGCAGCCGCTCGGCGATGCCTCTGCGATCGTATTCACGCTCGGCTGCAATGCGGCCGCACAGCACACAAAGCTCTGCTACTCCGGCGAGGGTGCCGACGAATTCTTCGGCGGATACAATATGTACCGCAACGCCGAGCGCTACGGCGACAACCTCCGCACCTTCTATGTCGGCAACACGAACATTATGAAGGAGGACGAGAAGCAGCACATTCTGCTGCATTATGACCCGGAGGTTCTGCCGATTCAGATTGCCGCGCCGATCTATGCCGAGACCGAGGGGCTTGATCCGCTGACCGTCATGTCTGACGTCGATATCCAGATCTGGCTTGAGGGCGATATTTACCTCAATGTTGATAAAATGAGCACTGCCGCCGGTCTTGAGATCCGGATGCCGCTGACCGACCGCCGCGTATTTGATATTGCCTCACGGATGCCGGCGCGGTTCAAGGTCAATGACGAGCAGAACAAGGTTGCATTCCGGACAGCCGCCGCGAAGGTGCTGCCAGAGGAGATTGCCTTCCGCAAGAAGCTCGGTTTTATTGTGCCGATTCGTCTCTGGCTCGCAGATGAGCGTTACAACGGCGATGTCCGCCGCCTGCTGCAAAGCGGGATCGCAGCAAAATTCTTCCGTCTTGATGCGCTTCAGGCGATTTATGATGAATATAAAGGCGGCAACTCCGATCTCTGGCGCAAGATCTGGACGGTCTACACTTTCCTTGTCTGGTATGAGGAATACTTTGTAAAGAGGTAACCCTGCGGTCAGTGCCGTATTATAGATTGTTTTCCCCCCTGTCGGATCAGGACTGCAAACACAAAGGAGGGCGCGGAAATGGAAAACGGATTCTCTGTACTGATGCTGATATTCGGCGGGGCGCTGCTGCTCTATGCGGCGCTGCTTTCCTCCGGCAATCCCAATCTGCTGCCCTACCGTGTTCAGCCCTCACTGCAAAAACACGATAAAAAAGGACAGACCAGACGCATCGCGAAAATCACGGCGGTCTGTGCGCTGACCCCGCTGACCGGCGGGCTTGCCGGAATGCTGCTCGTCAGCAATACCGCCTGCATCATTGCGGGGCTGCTGACGGCTGCGGTCTCCGTCTGCACGGCAATTTTACTGCACAAAAGGAACAGAAACAACCATGAATGAATGTGATACCTGCGCGTACTATGCGTATGATGACGACTGGGAGTGCTATGTCTGCGAGATGAATCTCGATGAAGACGAATGGGCGCGGCTGCTCTCCGATGACCGTGCGCACTGTCCCTATTACCGCGACGGCGACGAATACAAAATTGCAAGGAAACAGTAATATGAAAAAGGAAACCAAACCGGATACCAAACAGCTTCCGCCGCACGCCGAAGGCAGCGGACTGCGTACCGCCGGCGGCATTGTCCTGATTGTCTCGCTGCTGTTCTGCGTCTGGCTCATGGGCGGCGCGGTCGCCTATAACTGGGCTGCGCACGATTACGGCAAAGCGATCGGCTTTTTCGGCAAATGCTATTTTGTCCTCGCCGGCGTCATGACGGCGGGCACGGTGCTGTATTTCTGCAAATATGATCTTGCGGCGATGATCTTGGATGCCGCATCGTATATTCCGATCCGTATTTTTCTGCTGATTGCAATGCAGCGTGCAGAGGAAAACGGCTGGAGCGGGCAGACTGAGGCAACCTTCGGCGTACAGGCTGCGGAAAAATGGCACGCAGGCATGATGTGGACGGCGCTGCCGTTTCTGCTGCTGCTGGTGCTCGCGCTGACGCGCTTCCGCTCGCAGGAGGAAAAGGTGCGGCGTCATGCAATCCGGCAGATGCGGGAGGATCAGCGCAATCGGCCGGCACCCTCGATCCTCGGCGGGGAGACGGAACGACCGGATTCCGCAAAGCCCGCGCCTATTCGACAGAATACAGCAAAAAAGCCGCACAGAAAGAAAAAATAGCATTCAAAAACAGCGCTTATATGTGCAATATCGCAGAATCTTGACAATCCGCCGTTTCTCGACATAAACCACGGATCTTCGCGCTTTTTCGCTCTTGCTTTTCCGTTTGCCCCGTGATAAAATGGAAACATAAAGCAAAAGGAGGTAGAACCATGCAAAAGCAAGTCAAGGTTCTGATCGGCGACGACACGGCGGAGTACGGTGTATCCTGCGCCAGTGTTCTGCGCTCGCAGGGGATGTATGCCTACACAAGACCCAAGAACGGCAATACCGTTCTGGAATCCATAAAAAACGATACACCGGATGTGGTTGTGGTTGATGCCATTCTGCCGCATATGGATGCGATTGAGCTGATGAAGCAGGCGGGCGCAAACGGCGGAAAGCGTCCGGCATTTATCGTAACCTCGTCCTATGACAACAGCTTTGTCGAGCAGCAGGTGATGCAGAACGGCGCTGCATATTTCATGCTGAAGCCGTTTGATCTCAATGTACTCGGCGAGCGGATTGCGCTGCTGACCGACAAGCAGCCCCTCGGCGCCTTCACCAGCCGCGCCGGACAGGATCTCGCCATTACGATCACCGATATCATCCACCAGCTCGGCGTCCCGGCGCATATCAAGGGCTATCATTATCTGCGCAGCGCCATTGTCAGTGCCTATCATGACCCGGCACTGCTCGACAGCGTGACCAAGCAGCTTTATCCGCAGGTCGCGTCGCAGTTCAGCACAACGCCCTCCCGCGTCGAGCGTGCAATCCGTCACGCAATTGAAATCGCATGGGACCGCGGCAATCTCGATACCCTCAATTCGTTCTTCGGGTATACCGTCAATACCTGCAAGGGCAAACCGACCAATTCGGAATTTATCGCACTGATTACGGATAAGCTGCGGCTGCAAAATCAGCAGTGATACACGCTGCCGCGCGCTCCGTATCAAACTGACAAAAAGGAGCATGAGAAAATGAACAAAATCAAAGTCAATCCGGAAGCGCTGGCAGAAAATCCGTTTGAGCTGATCGGCAAGGACTGGTTCCTGCTGACCGCGGGCACAGAGGATACCGGCTTCAATTTCATGACCTGTTCGTGGGGCATGATGGGCGTGCTCTGGAACAAGCCCTCCGTGACCTGTTATGTGCGGCACTCGCGCCACACCTTCGGATTTATGGAGCAGGGCGACACCTTTACGCTGAGCTTCTTCGGGCAGGAGCAGCGCAAAGCGCTCGGCTTTGCAGGGTCGCATTCCGGACGCGACTGCGACAAAATCGCGGAGACCGGACTGCACCCGATTACCCTTGAGGACGGTGCCGTGAGCTTTGAGGAGGCAAAGCTGATTCTCGTCTGCAAGAAGCGCTTTGCATCCGATCTTGCAATTGCCGATCTGCCGGAGGATGCTGCGGCGAGCTTTTATGCCGACGGCGATACGCACAGAATGTATATCGGAGAGATTACGGCAGTTTATATGTAATCAAAAAAGGGCGGGGATGCTGGAATCCCCGCCCCAGACTGTCGAGATACTTCATTTAGAATTGTTTTTGAAGTTTTGATCAAACTTTTTCAAAAGTTTGCGGGGTCAAGGGGCAGCGCCCCTTGCCGTGCTCCGCAGAGCACGGAATTCTCCTAT
>Ga0310691_10002937_pt1 | contig 21367 bp, 9 predicted proteins | sample 176DNAGHGlowgp2_FD_203887 | JGI IMG/M metagenome (GOLD analysis project Ga0310691, IMG submission 203887) | Sheep rumen microbial communities from Palmerston North, Manawatu-Wanganui, New Zealand - 1766 DNA GHGlow gp2 (v2) (version 2) | ecosystem: Host-associated > Mammals > Digestive system >...
AAATTGTTAGTCATTATCCCATATGGATCCTTATCATTCTTTTGGAATGTAACATAAGCTTCATTAATAGCAGATTTTCTATCTGTAACATTTTCTCCAAAAAGCCAAATACTTATTACTTTAGTTTTATTATAATCTTCATTTTCTTTAAGATCTTTTGTATATAATTTTGAAGTATAAAATAATGTTCTAGTGGGTAGATTATTAGTCTTTCTACATTGCATCTCGATATTAAATTTAGTTCCATCATCACTAGTCGCTAAAATATCTAACCTTGAAGATTTATTTGGTTCTAATATTTTTGTTAATTCACTATTATTTAATGAAAGATCATTAATATACGGTTTTCCTTTTAAAATAGAATTTAATAACGAAATTAAAAGTTTTTTATTTTCTTCAGTACCAAATAACGCTTTAAAAACAAAATCCTCTTTTGGGTCAAATAATTTATACTCTATATCTGACATCTCCTATATATATTTTTAAACTAAAATAATTTTTTTTATTTCTAGAATTATTATTTTAGAAATAGTGATTAGTATTAATAAATTAAAAATTTTGTTTTTTATAAAGTTTTCTAATAATTGTTATTGTTGTTGTTCTTGTTGTAAAAGTATTAAAGTAAATAATAATAATAATAATAATGATGACACTAATGATTACAATAAACTAAAATTTTAAAACAAAAGATTCATAATAAAATTAAAATCAAATATTGAAATTATATTTAAGACTAAATTATAAAATTAAAATTAAAAATTTTAAAAATCTAATTAAAAACTAAAAATTAAAGATTAAATATTAAAAAATTAAGATAATTAATGAATTTTAAATAAAATTTAAATAAAAATAAGTTTTGGAAATTAGAAATGAATAAAAAAATAAATAATTATAATAAACTTTTAAACTATTTATTATTTTTTATCTTTTGGACCAGAACATTTTCCACCACAACATCCTTTCTTTTCTGGTTTATTTTCATTCTGTTCATCTTTATTACCTCCATTCTGTTTATTTTTATCATCTCCATTCTGTTTATTTGGATCATCTTTTTTATCTGGTTCAATTAAACTACTATCTTTTGTTAATACTACAGAATATACAGCTGTATTAGTATCTAAAGCATTAACATCTTCTGTTACATCAGTACCACCCTTTTTAATAATAAAATTGTCACCATCTTTCAATTTTTCTTTTACTTTTTCATAAAGTTCACTATTATTTAATTTACTATTTTCTAATTCAACACTTACTGCTTGTGAAGTAGTACTTCTAAGTTTATAACCTTGAACACAACTTACTTTTAAATTATATATAGTTTTCCCTTCTTCAGGTTTAGGTTCAGGTTTAGGTTTATCTTTTTTCTTAACATAAGTACCATCTTCTGCTTTTTTTAAAGTAATAGTAACATTAATAGATGTATCAGAAGGTTTATCAAGAAAGTTTTCAAGTGGTTTACCTTTTTCTTCATTAGAACTCCAAACTATATTTTTAGTTCCAATTTTTACTTCTTTTATTTCTTTATCAATATCTGCACAAGTACTTTTTAAACTACTAATAAATGCTTCGTAGGCAACACTTTTATCAAATGTTTTAGTTCCACTACTTAAAATTTGTAATTGATATTCATTAGTTGAATCATTTTCGATTTCATAATTGATATTAACATTAACTTCACTACTAGTTAATTTTTCAGTAAAATTAGTAACTACACCTTTAAATGTTACAATAACTTCAAAACCATCTTTAACCTTTTCATCTGAAAATTCACCATTATAACTAACTGCATATGTAGCCTCACTAGGACCTACACCTAATATTTTTGTTTTTAGTTTTTCTAATATATCATTCTTTGTCGTTTCTGTAGTTACATTTAATTTGTCTAAATTATCACATTCCTTACCAAATTCTATTTCTATAGGATTCCCTTTAGATTCATCAACAAATTTTAAATTTTTAGTACCTTCTAATGCAAATTTTATTGATCCTTTCATTAAATCTGAAAGTTTACCATCTGGATCTGCAGTAATTGTTAAATTAACCTTCCCTTCTGGAAGTGCATTATCTATTTTTGGTACTAAAATATCTACATTCTTATAACCTGTAATGTTATTTATTACATCTTTAATTTCACTATATTTAAGTTGTTTTAATTGTTTTTTTAATGGAACATTACAAGCAGTTTTAAAATCACTAATACTACCATTAGGTTTACTTATTTTAGCTAATTCACCTTCTAATTTAATATTATAAATTTCATAATTAAAATATTTAGCAAAAGTTAATTTTAATTCTTTATTTTTTATAGCATTTATAATTTTGTCTGGAGTTATATCTTTACCTGAATCAATAGCTGATATATAAAATTCATCTAGATTAATATTTTTTACTTCTACATCTTTTAAACAACCACCTTTACCTGACCCAAACTTATATGTTTCTTCTGAACATTTAGTTTTAATAATCCCTATCAATTCATCAACACTTTTACCTTTTAAATCAGAAAATAAGAATTTTAAATCTTCCAATTTTACTTCATTCACCCCATCATATAATTTAGAATTAGCATTTAAGCTATATACAGATTCAAAATTAAGAGTTAAATCACTTGTTATTTGATTATATTTTTTTCCTGTTAAAGCTCCAGCTTCTTTATTTTCTATTGGACCACTACTATTCAATATATAACTTACTAAACTGTATCCTTCTCCATCTAATCCATCAGGTAACGCTTGATCATAACCACTTTCAGCGCCTTTTTTCCAGTTTCCTCCTTTTATTAAAAAATTTCCTAATGAAATATTTTCACTGTTATCTTTAGTAATTTCAATTTCTTTATTTAATGAATAAACTACATCATCTACAATTACTTTTATATTATCAGTTCCAGATTTAAAATCTGTTCCATTTATATTAGCAAAACAAACAAAAGGTAAACCTTTTATTATACCATATTTTTTAGATTTATTAAACATAACGCATCTATGTTTATTAAATAAAAAAAAAAAAAAAAAAAAAAAAAATAGTAAAGATTTTTTTAAATTTTATTAATAAAAAGTATATATAAATATCAAATAAAAAGAACAAAAAAAAAACAAAAATTTAGTTTATGATTGTGTTTTAATATTTTATGTCAAATCTTTATCACTATTACCATTTCTATTAGTAACTATAATTTATGAAGGAGTTAAAATGTCCTAAATGTGGAAGTGTGTTTCAAGTTGACGAATCTGATTATAATTCTATTGTTGAACAAGTTAAAAGTGATGAGTTTAATAAAGAAATAGAACGTAGAATGAAAGAATTAAAAGAGATCACTGAGTCTGAAAAAAATGCATTATTAACAAAATTAAATTCTGAAAAGGAATCATTAATAGAAAAGATGAATTCTGAAAAAGAAGTTTTAAAGACGAAGTTAAATTCAGAAAATGAAAAGTTATTATCTAAATTAAAATCTGAAGAAGAATTAAATATAACAAAGATAAAACAAGAATTACAAAAAGAAATAGATAAAAAAAATATTGAAATATTATCTAAAAACTCAGAAATAGAAAAACTTTTATCAAATAAAGAAAATGACATTAAAATAGCTGTTTCTGAAAAGGAAAGTGAGATATTAAAATTAAAAACAATAATAGAAAATAATGAAAAATCTAAAGATAACAACATTAAATTAGCTATTTCTGAAAAAGAAAAGAAGATTCAAGAACTAGCTAATATAATAGAAAAAAATGAAAATGAAGTAAAAATAGCGGTTTCTGAAGCTCAAAATAAATTAAACACTGAGATATCTAATAAAAATAATGAAATAGTAAAATTAAAGAATCAAATAGAGATATTTGAAAAACAGAAAGATAACGACATAAAATTAGCTGTTTCAGAAAAAGAAAAGAAGATACAAGAGCTATCTAATATCATTGAAAAAAATGAAGATAAAGTAAAATTAGCTATTATAAATGAAAAAACAAAGGTTACAGAAGAAATACAAAAAAGAGATTTTGAGATAAATAAGCTTAAAAATGAGTTAGAACTAAAGAAAACAGAGATAAAATTAAATGAATCTAACTTAAAAAAGGCTTATGATGAAGAAAAAAAGATGTTACAAAATCAGATAGATTATTATAAAGATCTTAAAGCAAAGATGTCTACAAAGATGGTTGGTGAGTCTTTAGAACAGCATTGTAAGATAGAATTTGAAAGATATCTTAGACCGTTATTACCAAATGCTTATTTTGACAAAGATAACGACGTAATAGATGGTACTAAAGGAGATTTTGTTTTTAGAGATAGTGAAGATGATTTTGAATATATATCGATAATGTTTGAGATGAAAAATGAGATGGACACAACGGCATCTAAGCATAAAAATGAAGATTTTTTTAAAAAATTAGATGAAGATAGAAAAAAGAAAAAATGTGAGTTTGCGGTATTAGTAAGTCTTCTAGAAGCTGATAATGAGCTTTACAACACTGGAATAGTTAACGTCTCGCATTATTATCCAAAGATGTATGTAATACGTCCTCAGTTTTTTATTCCTTTTATAACAATTATAGTTCAAGCTGCTAGAAAAAGTCTTGACTACAAGAAAGAGTTAGATTTTGTAAAGAGTAAAGACATCGATGTTACTAATTTCGAAAATCAATTATTAGATTTTCAAGAGAAATTTGGTAGAAATTATAGGTTAGCGTCAGAGAAATTTAAAAAAGCTATAGATGAGATAGATGAGACAATAAAGCATCTTCAGAAGATAAAAGAAGCTATAATAGGTTGTGATAATAATCTACGTTTAGCTAACGACAAAGCAGAAGCATTAACAATAAAAAAATTAACACGTAATAATCCAACAATGAAATCCAAATTCGACTTACTTAGTAAGTAAGCAAATACGTTCTCAATCGCCGAACCGGCTTTATTACTTGCTTACTTTTAAAGTAAGTCTCAAACGCCGAACCGGCTCTTACTTAAAAAGTAAGCAACCAACGTGACGTTGGATCCAAAATGTTTCTACATTCGTAGAAACGAATATATAACTAATTTTAATATATTATCTATTAAAATACATCATATATTCTTGTTTTGACGAATGTCAAAACGTACTTTGCTACTTTCTTAGAAAGTAGTTTTAAAGTAACAAATATTTAAACTTATATTTTTTTTATCAAAAAATTATGTATACATATATATAGACCAATAAATTATGAAGAAGATTTTTAATTTAACGACGATAATATCAACAGGTGTCTTAAATTTTATAAAAGCAGCTGATGGAGATAATATTTCAGAAAAAAATATTTCTGTATTTATAGATGGAACTGAATATAAATTTAAAGAAGGAGATAATGAAAATGTAAATATAAATGATAGTGAATCTGTAGGAGAGTTTTTAAAAAAAAGAACTAACATTGAAACTTTTAAGGATCATGAAGTAGCTCTATCTATTTATGATCTTTACATTGAATCTTCTATTGATGGGACAAATTATACTGAAGTAGATTGGTCAAATTTTAAATTTTTAAAGTATAATTTTTTTAAAAAAAATGAAGTTGATAAAAATAAGTTAAAAATTAATGATACTAATTTTACTGAAGAAAAAATAAAATCTTTAGAATATCTAAAAATGATATTAAAAAATTTGGAAAAAGAAGTAAAAGGAAAATTAAAAAATTTTAGGAGTGCTCCATTTAGAAAATTGGAAAATATATATATATATTTAAATAAAAATAAAATAGTAAAACCTAATGAACTTATTGTAAGTTATAAAATTGATGGTGATGAGACAAAGATAAATGATTTTATTACTATTGATAATTTAGAAAAGATTTATGATGCAATTTCTCAAAAAAAATCAGTTGATATTGTTTCAAAGAAAATCGATATAAATTATTACTTTGATGGTCAATATTCTTTTAATAATAAAGAATTTACAGAAGAACAATTTAATAAATTAAATAATTTAAACAATATATTAAATTTAAAATATATTAGTTTTAATTCATTAACAGAAAAAGAAGTAATAAATTATTTAAAGGATCAATATGGAATAGATGGTAATGTAATTTTTAAAAGTAACGAATATGACGAAAATGTTAAATGTATAACATTACCAGATAAATATCTTTTATGTAGGGTAAATTTATCACTTAAAGCTGATGAAATTGAAGATAAAACTTTAAAATATAATTATTTAAATCAATTAGAATTAAATAGTTTAAAAATATATCCAAAAGGTATAAAGTATTCTGAATTAGAGAAATATATAAATGATCAGTTTAATTTTTTAAAAGGTAAAAAATATACGCTATTTGATGATGAAAATAATGAAATAAATAATAATAATGAAATTATACAAGGAGATGTAACAATATATATAGATAATGATGAAGTTAATAATGATTTATATGAAAAAATAAATGATAATATTAAAAATGTTAATATTTTTATTTATGGGAAATGTTATAGTTTTTATTTAAAAGATGTAAAAAATAAAAATATTTTAGATTTAATAAAAAATATTTTAGATAAATGTTACAATAAAAAAATAGGAGATTTAGATATTAAGTTTTTAAATCATGAAAACGTAGAAATAGAAATAAAAGATAATGAAGATGAGTTAAATAAAGAATTTTACACATTTGAAAATAATAATATAAGTATAAAAGTAGCTATTAAAGAAAAAGGTAAGAAAAAAGATGATAAAGATAAAGGAGGCGATCATACAAATAGTGAAGGTGGTGCTGGGAAAAGTACTGAAGGAGATGGGCAAGGTGCTGGAGGAGATGGAACAAAAGAAAAGAATAAAGGTTGTAGTGGATATTAATATTATTCAATAAATATTATTCTTATTAAAATTTTTATTTCTTATTTCTATCACAAAATAAACATAAATATCAACATTAATATATAACAAATATTACATTTTAATATTTTCTTTAAATTTTACAACATATAAAATATTATTTTTTTTTAAATATATTAACTATAACTATGAAGGTTGTTGTTAATGATATATCAGATAAAGAATTTACAGTTGATATTATATTAAAAAAAGAGGATTATTTTGATGAATTTAAAAAAAATTTGTCACTTTATAAAACTAATGTAAAAAGAAAAGGTTTTAGAAATAATAATAATACTCCTATTGAAGTTATTTATAGAGAATATGGTATTTCTGCTTTAGAAATAGTTTGTGATAAGTTGATAAATGAAGAATTAAAGAAGATCACTTCTGATAAAAAATTTGAAAATAAAATATTATATTCTCCTATTGTTACAGAATCAACATTCCCAGTAAATAAATTAACATTAGATTTTAATAATGTTGAAGAAATAAAGTTTAAATACATTTACGGATTGATGGATAAAATAGATATCGATGAATTTAGTAAAAAAGTTAAAGATGTTGAAGTAGAAGAATTAGTATGTGATAAAGTAGATGAAGATATTATAAAAAAAATGTCAAATCAATTCAAATTTGCTTACTTTATTAATAACGATAAAAAAATATCTGATGAGTGTTCTATATTATTTTTAAAAGATGAAAGTAATAATCAAATTGCTTTTCCTTCAAAAGGTGTTAAAATAGATAATAAAGATATTGATCTTATTAATAAAAAAATAGGTGATATTATTGAAGTAAATGTTGAAGATGAAAATAGTTTAAATATTGATAATGAAGTAGTAAATTCTGTTTTAGAATATAAATTAAAAAAAGGTGTTAATAAATTTATAGTTCAACATATTACTGATTATAAAGAAAAAGAAATAAAAAATGATCTTCTAAATAAATATCTTCTTAAAAAACTTGAAATTGATAAAAAAAATGATACCTGGTTAACTGAAAATTTAGATTTAGATAAAATAACAAATAACGATTTTAATGATAACGATTCAGATAAAGATTATAATGAAAAAATAAAAAATTTGATATTTAATTACAGTAATTATTTTTTAAAGAAGTTAAATAGAGGTAGAATTAGAGAAAAAATATTAGAAAACATAACAATAGATATTCCAAAGACATATTTAAAAGAAAAAGCTAAAAATATTACAAAAATTAATAATGATGAATTTTTAGATAAATATGTTGAAATATTATCTACATATTATATTTTAGATAATTTTATGAGCTCATTAATAAAGAAATTTGATATAAAATGTACTGATGATGACGTTGAAAAGTATATTACATTGAAAAAATATATGGAATATAATCAAGAATTAAATTTTATTAATAACGCTTTTATGTCTAAATTAAAAATAGGTGCTTATGATAGAGATGATGACCCAACAAATACAGTAATAGATATTAAAGCTTTATCAAAATTAAAAGAAATATTTAAAATAAATACTAAAAAGATAACTTATAAAGAATATCTTGACTTATTAAAATAACAATAAATTATGAATGTAGATATCGAAAGAATAAATTTTTCTTGTAAAACAAATGATAAAAATAAATCTGATTTTATATTTAAAGACTCTGGAGATAATGTTTTTTTACATTTTTGGGCTACTTGGTGTGGACCTTGTAAAAGAGAACTTCCAGAATTACAAAAGATATATAATGAATATAACAAAGATATAGATTTTATATTCGTAAGTTGTGATAATAATAAATTAGATATAGATACTTTTTTATTTAACAACAAATTAAATATCCCTGTTGGTTATGATTTAAAATCAGAACTAGCTTCACAGTTTAATGTTAGATCTATTCCAATGTCTTTTTTAATAAATAAAAAAAAAAGTAACATAGAAGTTCTTATTGGAGCTAGAGATTATGATCAACTAAAACAAGTAATAACCTCTACTTTTTAACCAACATAATGTTGGATCTTCCTTCTCAAACGCCTCACAAACTTTTTATAAAAAGTTTGACAAAAATTTTTACGTTTTCACATTCGTGAAAACAAGAATATATAACTAATTTAATATATTATCTATTAAAAATACACTATGTATTCGTCTTTATGAATGTAAATACATTCTAAGGTCAAGGCCTTAGTCCTGTTACTTTTAAAGTAAGTATTAAGCCGGTTCGGCGTTTGAGAATTATTTTAAAAGTAACAAAGTAATAATTAGTTGGATCCAACGTCACGTTGGTTTTTGTCCAACTTTTTTATAAAAAAGTTGGGAGATTATAAATATGATATATTTTGATTTTATGAAAGAATACTTTTTTTAAAAAAATTAGTAAATCAAAGACAAAATAATCATTAAAATACCTATTATAAAACAAAATATCAATGCATATTTATTAATAATTTTGATATAATTTCTTTCAATATTTGCTTTAAAATATAAATAAATTGGCAATAAAATACTTACATTTATTAAGAATATACCTCCAAAGTTTAATATTTTTACAAATGCATTTGGAATAAATGCAGATATAATATATGGTGGAATTATTGTTATTAAAGAAGATATTATATTATAATTCTTTATATCTTTGTTTTTTAATATATTTTTAAATGAATTTTTTAAACAAAATCCAGCACCAACTATTGATGTAATAATAGCTAGTATTGAAATAATATAAATAAAAAACTGTAAATTTTGAAAATTTATATATTTTGATAATTGTTTTATAAAATCTCCTATCTCAATATTGTTATTTATCATTGAATTGTAAAAATCAATATTGTTATTATAAATAATATTTAAAGAACCACAAGCCCATATTATATAAATTATCATAGGAATTATACTACCATAAAAATATGCTTTTTTAATCATTTTACTATCATTTCCACAATAATCTCTAATAGCATTAAAAATTATGGAATAACCAAATGATGTAAACACTAATGATGATATAGAAAAAACTTTTGTAAAATTAGAATTTTCATATAACGGTACATTTGATAAATTAATACATGTTAATATTTTTAATATCATCAAAATAAATAAAAAAACGAACATTATAAAAGCAATATTGTTGAATTTTGATATTATCTCTTCTTTAAATAAAAATAAAATTATAATTAATATTGTTAATATCGTTTGTATTAAAAACAAGTTATCGTTAATTCCAATTAATTTTTGTATTATTGACGAACAACTATAAATATATGCCGATAATAAAGAATATAACAATAAATTTATATTTATCTGTTCAAATAAACTTGCTTTTTTACCAGAAAATTCTTCTGTTAAATTTAATTTATTCTTACTATTTAAATTTAATTCTATACTTATTAATGATGTATAATATGTTAACCACCATATTAGTACTATAATAATAATACTTGTTATTATACCAATTTGTGCAAAAGCTAAAGGTAAAGCAAACATCCCAGCACCTATACATGATCCAGCTATTAAAAATATTGATGTTATTTGTTTATTCATTATTTACAATTATAGCTAAAATATTTTTTTTAAAAAAAATTTTATTAATTATGAATAAACTTACTTAAAAAGTAAGCAACAATATTTAATAGATAATGTGTTGAGGCGCTTCGCCGATTGAGAAGATATATCCAATCTTAGATTGGTTAGAAAGTAGAAGTTTTATAAAAAAATAAATAATATTATGCAAATGTAAAATATATATTTTGATAATTTGAAAGGTTAATATAAATTTTTTTAATTAAAGATATTGAAAAATTATCTAGAAGCGTCTATAACTAATCTAAAGCCTCTATCAAATCTAACACTATCATATCTATCTTCAAATTTCTGTTCTATTTTAACATTATCATAGTAGTCAAAACAAGAACCTCCACATAAAGTAAATACTAATTTTTCACTAAGATCTTCATTCTTTTTATTGATATTAAATTCTTCTGCATCATTGAAATAATCTTTAGTAATTTCATAAGTATTTCCTATTAAATCATATATTAAAAACCCATTTGGTTTATATTTATACGATTGTGTGAAAAAAGGACTAGTAGAATTATGCTTAAATACTTTTTCTCTTAAATTAAAATAATCTGAAGGACGATATATTTTTAAAGATTTCTTTTCTAAATAATTATTCATATTGCCAACTCCTGCTTTATTCTTCTTCTTGTTCTTCTTTTTCTTCCTCTTTTCTTTATTTATTTTACCGTCTATTTCATTATTTTCAGCTATTATCCCATCATTTATTAGTTGAATCTCATTTTTAATGTTTTCATCAAAAAACTCCATCTGAACAATTTCTATATCACCATCTTTTCTTACATTCTTAGCCTCATAAACACAAAAATCAAATTCATCAGGAGTCATCATCCTATATTTCTTTCCATCAATTTCAGATTTCAATTTTATAAATTCTAATATCTGAAAATAAGTCAAACCTACAACAGGACAATTATCATTCTTTAAAAAATATTCTGTTAATGTAGATTCATTTATATTATAACTACTAAGAGTTTCCCTTGCACCACTATAATCTGGTATTAATTTCTGCAAAAACTTTTGTTTTCTCAACTTCCTTTTCTTAGCTATTTTTAAGACATCTCTATATTCCTTATTTGTAACTTTATGATCATAAATAAAAAAAGGATTAACTTTTATTAACTTAGAATTTTTATTACCTATTCCATTACGATACATCATTCCACCAGGAATATATATAAGATCAACCTTCTCCTTTCTATAAAACTCATTATTATTTGTTTTATAAAGCTTTGAATTATTATTCCTATCAAGAGATTCATATTTATTAGCTTTAATTACTATTTGTGAAAAAACAAAATTTAATAAAAAAACTATCTTTATATTTTTCATATATATTCGCTAACGTATTTACAATATTACTAAAACATATTTATTAAAAAAACATATTTTTCAATAAATATTTCACATAATATTACATTATTTTGTAAAAAAATATTATCAAACTAAAATATTTTATTTACAACTTACATCAATATCATAAAATCTACTAATACCTGTTCCTGCTTGAATCATTCTTCCAGATATAACATTTGCTTTAATACCTTTGAAATCATCAACAGTAGCAGCTATTGCAGCTTGATTAAGAATATTTACTGTAGACTGGAAAGAAGCAGGAGCTAAGAATCCTTCTGCACTTAATGATACTTGACTAATACCTCTTATTATTATCTTAGACTTAGCTTGAACTGCTTTTCTAACCTCCATCTGTCTTTGACCTAACTCAGATAAACGAGTGTTTTCAAAAGAATAATCCCTATATGATATCATTTGTCCTTTCTTATATTTCATCGAATCTCCATTGTCAAGAATATAATATTTATCTCTTAATGAACAATTAGTATTCATAAAACTACTCTTACTAATTATTTCACCAACAATATAATCTGTATCTCCTGTCTCAAGAATTTCAACAAATGATAACATCTTAGAGACTATAACACTAATATGTTTACTTGAAATATTAACTCCTTGTAATGAATAAACTAATTGTAATTCTTTAATTAAATAATTACAAACAGCAAAATATCCTTGAGTATTTAATATATCATCGATATTTATATCACCTGAATTTAACTTAGCACCACATTCTATAATCTCTCCATCCTGTACTAATAAATCTGTATTTATAGGTATTAAATAATTACATTTATAATCTGTTGTATTAGATTGCACTGTTAAATTTATCTTATTTTTATCTATACTTACTATTTTTACTATTCCATCTATCTCAGATAATATTGCTGCATTAACTCTAGTCTTACCTTCAAACAACTCTGTTACTCTTGGAAGTCCTCCAGTAATATCTGTTGATTGTACTAAAACCTTTGGTGTTTTTATAATAATATCTCCTTCATTAACATGTTCTCCATCTTTAAAAAATATTCTAGATTTTAAATAAACATTTATTCTTATTTCAGAATTTTCATACTTCAATAATAAATAAGTTTTATTCTTATCTTTTATATCAAAAACAATATATTCTGTTCTACCTGTTTTTTGATTCTTCTCTTCTTTTAATATAACATTATCTCCAAAATTTTCATATTTTATAACTCCTTTATCTAAAGCAAAAAATAATGAAAAATATGGATCCCAATCAAATAACAAATCATTTTGTTTAACTTTATCACCTTGTTCTACATATATATTTGCTCCATAAGGTACATCATATTTTACTAATACAAATGATGTTATTGGGTGTAATATAAATATTTTACAGAAACTACTAATGACTATATTTTTATCATCTTTTTTAATATATTTACAATCTCTTATATCAACAACACCTTCATATTTAGAATATTTTGACGATTCTAAAACCTTACTACTAGCAATACCTCCAAAGTGGAATGTATTTAATGTTAACTGTGTACCAGGTTCTCCAATAGATTGTGCTGCTATAACACCAACAGCATCACCTATCTGTGATAATGTTCCTGTAGCTAAACTATTTCCATAACATAATGAACATAATCCATTCTTACATTCACATGTTAAAACAGAACGTACATATACTTTTTCAATACCATTTTCAAATAATAACTTAGCTTTTTGCTCATCAATTAATTCATTTCTATTAATAATTACTGTATTATATTGAATATTTTTTATTGTTCTAGAACTTATTCTACCTGTAACTTTATTTATAAATGCAGTCATAAAGTCAGTACTACCATCTTCTAAACAATCTTCTGTATTAATACAATATTCTCTAGGAGTACAACAATCATATTCATTAATGATAACATCTTGAGCAACATCAACTAATTTTCTTGTTAAATATCCAGCATTTGCAGTCTTTAAAGCAGTATCTGTCATTCCTTTTCTACCTCCATATGTAGAAATAAAATATTCTAAAACGTCTAATCCTTCTTTAAAATTTGATGTAATAGGATATTCGATAATAGAATTAGAATCATCACTAGCATTTCTTTGTGATTTAGATATTAATCCTTTCATACCTGCAATCTGTCTTAACTGTTCCCAAGATCCTCTTGATCCAGATATTAACATCAAATAAATACCATTAAAATCATTTTCATTATTTTTATAAGAACTAATAAGTTCTTTAGATATTTCTAACGAAGACTTAGTCCATGCATCAAGAACCTGATTATATCTACCTTTATCTGATATAAATCCTTCAAAATATCTCTTATTAATAATATTAATAGTATCTACTGCTTTATTAATAATTTCTTGTTTTTTATCTGGAATAATTATATCACTAACCTTAAAGCTTAAACCAGATTTATATGCATATGTAAATCCTAATGTTTTTATACTATCTAAAAAATTAACTACAACATCAGGTTTGTTTTCATTAGAATATCTTTGAATAATACTCTTTAACTTATTTTTAGAAACATTATCATTAACAAAACTCCAATCATCAGGTAAATATGAATTAAATATAACTCTACCAGCTGTTGTATTTATAATCTCATTAATATATTTTTCTTTAAGTATTCTTCTATTTCTAAATTTTATATTAGAATGTAACTTTATTTTTCCACATTCAATAGCTAAAACAACTTCATCTTTAGTACCAAATGTTAAACAATCATCATAACTCTCTCCAACCTTCTTCTTCATTGTTAGATAATATAATCCTAAACACATCTCATGAGAAGGCATAAAACATGGAGTACCATCTGATGTTCTTAAAACATTATTACCTGCTAATACTAATGTAGAAGCTTCTAATTTAGAAGCTAATGTTATAGGAATATGTATAGCCATCTGATCTCCATCGAAATCTGCATTGAACTGAGCACAAACTAATGGATTTAATTCTATAGCTTCTCCTTCTACTAATCTAGGCTGAAATGCTTGAACATTCATTCGGTGTAAGGTAGGAGCACGGTTTAATAAAACAGGATAACCTTTTAAAAGGTTTTCTAATACATCAAATATTATCGGATGCCTCTCTTTTAAAATAATTTCACCTTCATTAACATTTGAAATATATCCTCTTTTTAATAATCTATTTATTATTATAGGTTTAAATAACTCTACAGCCATCTCTTTAGGAACTCCACATTCAAAAATCCTTAATTTAGGATTAATAACAATAACAGATCTTCCTGAATAATCAACACGCTTACCTAATAAATTTTGTCTAAAACGACCTTCTTTACCTTTTATTAACTCTGTTAAAGATTTTAAAACTCTCTCATTTTTAACATTATGAGATCCTGAGTTATCGATAAGAGAATCTACTGCTTTTTGTAACATTCTCTTTTCATTTCTCAAAACTATCTCTGGTGCACCTACTTCTATTAATTTCTTTAACCTATTATTACTTATTATAACAGAACGATATAAATCATTTAAATCTACAGTTGTAACAGTACCATCTATAATCATCAATGGTCTTAAATCTGCAGGCATAACAGGAAGAATCTTTAAAACCATCCATTCTGGTCTATTTTCAATAACTTTTCTAGAATTAATAAAAGATCTTACTAATTTTAATCTTGTTATAATAGTGTTTTTATCATCAACATTACTTGTTTTTAACTTTTCTTTTAATTCTGCATATAAAGCATCTAAATCAGTATCTCTTAATAAATCATAAACAGCTTCAGCACCTATCTTAGCTATAAACTTATCAGGATCTGAATTTGGAAGATCTTGATTCCCTTTTGGTAATGAACTTATAATCTCATTATATTTATCTATATCTATTAAATCCAATCTTTTTAAACCTTTTTCAGCCATTACTCCTGGATTAATAACAATATAAGCATCATAATATATTAACTTATTTAATTGAGTATAAGGTATTCCTATTATTCCTCCTATTTTACATGGTATCTGTTTAAAAAACCAAGTATTTGCAATAGGTGTTGCTAAAACAATATGTCCCCATCTCTCTCTTCTAGATTTTTTTTCAATAACCTCAACTCCACATTCGTCACATATTATTCCTCTATACCTTATTCCCTTATATTTTCCACAAAAACACATGTAGTTTCTTGTAGGTCCAAATATACGTTCACAAAATAATCCTCCAAATTCTGCCCTACAATTTTTATAATTAATAGTTTCAGGAGTAACTACTTCTCCATATGATATATCTAATATAGATTCTGGTGAAGCTAAACTTAACGTTATCTTTGAAAATTTATTTACTTTTTTACCTTTTTTATTCATATTTAAATTTTTTATTAATTAGAAAAAGTTATTCTTAAACCAATAGCTGTCAATTCTTTCATTAAAACATGAAATGATTCTGGAATATTAGAATTATAAACAGGTTCTCCATTTAATAATGATTCATAAGCCATTTTACGACCAATAATATCATCAGATTTTATTGTTAACATCTCTTGTAATAGATTAGCTGCTCCATAAGCTTCTAAAGACCAAACCTCCATCTCTCCAAATCTTTGTCCTCCAAAATGAGCTCTACCACTTAATGGTTGTTGAGTAATAACAGAATATTGACCTATAGAACGAGCATGTACTTTATCAGCAACCATGTGGTTAAGCTTAATCATATATATCATACCTACTGTACTCTTCTGTTCAAACTTTTCACCTGTTAAACCATCATATAATTGTACTTCTGCACAATCTGGTAATCCAGCTTTATTTAACTCTTCATTTATAGAATCTAAATCAAAACCAGAAAATATTGGAGTAGCATATTTACATCCTAATTTTTCTCCAGCCCATCCTAATAATGTTTCAAAAACCTGACCAATATTCATTCTTGAAGGAATTCCTAATGGTGTTAAAACTATATCTACTCTTGTACCATCTTCTAAAAATGGCATATCTTCTTCTTTTAAGATCTTAGAAATAACTCCTTTATTACCATGCCTTCCTGATAACTTATCTCCAATTTGTAATTTTCTTTTATTAGCTATTGTAACTTCTGCTTTCTTTAAAACTTCATCAACTAAATAATCTCCATGTAATATCTTATATTCTTCACTGTAATACTTATGTAATATTTCATTTTGTTTTTCTAATGTATTATCAATTAATTTAACTACTTTTTCATTTATAGCAGGATCTTCTGTCCAATCATCAGCAATAGTATCTTCTAAAGACGTAAAATAATTTAAATTTGAATACTCTATATTAGTACTATCTACATCACCACCTATTAATAACACATTTTCTTTAAGGTTTTTCTCTGTAAATTTTTCACCTTTATTTATTAATATCTCTCCATATTTATGAAATACTCCAGCACTAGTAACATTTTTCAATATCTTCACAAATTTAGATAGTGCAACTTTTGTAAATGCATCTAATTCTTGATTATATTTTTTCTTTAAAACTGCTATCTCTTCTTTTAATGTCTTTGCTGTTTTTTTAGCTACTCTTCTATTATATAATTTTGTATTTATAACAGTACCTTCTGTAAATGGTGGAACTACTAATGAATTATCTGACATCTCACATGATTTTTCACCAAATATAGCTCTTAATAACTTACTCTCTGAAGTAATATAATTATCTACTCTAGGTTTAGCTTTTCCAACTAATATATCACCAGAATTAACATAAACACCTTCTTTAACAACTCCATTTTCATCTAAATTCTTCTTCTTATCAGCTGTTAATGTATAAACATCTCTTGTCATTTCTTCATTACCAAACTTAGTACTTTTTGTACAAACAACAAATTTTTCAATACATATAGATGTAAATACATCATCTTTTAATAATCTTTCTGAAATAACTATTGAATCCTGGAAATTATATCCATTACAAGTTACAAAAGCTACTTTTATATTCTTTCCAAGAGCTAACTCACCTTCTTTTGTAGAAAAACCCTCAACAAGTACTGTTCCTCTATGAACTTTTTGACCCTCTCTAACAACAGGTTTATAGTTTTTACATGTTTTTTGATTAGTACCAACAAATTTTGTTAAATTATATGTTCTTACTTTTCTACCATAATAACAATCTTCCTCATCTTCAGTAATATCATAATCTATAACTATTTTATTAGCATCAACATATTGTACTACACCATCACCTTCTGCATAAATAATAGTTCTAGAATCTTGACATACTTTTTTTTCTACACCTGTACCTACTATTGGTGCCTCTGGAACTAATAATGGCACTGCTTGTTTTAACATGTTTACACCTGTTAAAGCTCTTGATGAGTCGTCATTTTCTAAAAAAGGTATTACTGAAGCAGCAACTGAAAAAGGTTGATTAGAAACAACATCCATATAATCAACTTCATTTTTTTCTACTAATTTAAAATCATCTGATATCCTGGCTTTTACTAAATCTAACAATATATTACCATCTTTATCTATAGGTGTATTAGCAGGTATTATCTTTTTACCTAACTCTTCACTAGCTGATAAATATACTATATTATTATTATCTAAATCTACTTTAGCATCTTTTACAACCCTATAAGGTGATAATATAAATCCAAATCTATCTGTTTTAGCATACATAGCTAATGATGAAATAATACCAATAGAACTACTTTCTGGTGTTTCTACAGGACATATTCTACCATATTGCGAATAGTGAATATCTCTAATTTCTGTTGATGTACTGTTTTCATCAATACCACCATCTCCTCCAGCTGATATTCTTCTTTTATGCATTATCTCACATAATGGATTTATTGAATCCATAAATTGTAATAATGGATTTGTAGCAAAAAATGAATTTACAGAAACTGTTAATATACTACAATTAATAAGATTATATATATTCATATCTGCTCTATCACATACATTCATTCTTTCTTTTGCAATTCTAGATATTCTTTGGAAACTTATCCTAAACATCTCATAAAGTTTCTCACCTATAGTTTTTAATTGTTTATTACCATAATGGTCTATATCTACAATCTCTTTCTTTCTATTTATAACATCAAAAAAATATGATAAAATTCCTTTTACATCTAACATTGATAGAGAACCTTCATATTTAATTGTCTTCTTTTTCTTACCTAAAATATCATTTATTCTTTTTCTACCAACAATACCTAAACTAAATGTATTGGGATTTTCTATTAAATTATAAAAAAACTTTCTAGCAACATTAATATCATTTGTTGAAAAATCATTTAAACAAGCCCTATAAATAGAAAATAAAGCATCTTCTTTTGTTTCAACAGAATCTGCATTTATTGTATTTATAAAGATCATATATTCTTCTATTAACTTTGGCTTTGGTTTAAATACTAAAATAGTTTTATCACCATTATTTAGAATCTTTTTAATAACATCATCATCAATAACAGTCATAAAAGGTATTAATAAATTAGATTTTTTTATTACAACAGATCTTTCTTCATCATTATTTTTTAATATTCTAAAAGCTAATTTCCTACCTTTAGCACTTTCTAATTGTTCAGCATTTGTACAATCTATTTCATCAACTAAACCAAAAATATTAAATAAATCATATGTTGATTCATATCCTAATGCTCTTAAAAATGTAGAAACAAAAACTTTTGATTTTTTATTAAAAGCTACAGACATCTGCATCTTCTGATTAATAATAAATTCTATCCAAACTCCCATCTGTGGTATTATTCTACAAACACAGTCTAATGGAGAAAATCCAGATTTTTTATTATTAGTAAAAGATACTCCTGTAGATTTCTCTATCTGCATTATACCAACCCTTTCAATACCATTGTATATAAAAGAACCAGATTTAGTAATATAAGGAATATCTCCAAAATATACATCTTGTTCTAATACTCCATCACTAGAAATTAACCTAAATTTTAATATTAAAGATACTGCATAACTAATACCTCTTTTTAAACACTCTGATGGAGAATATTTTGGAGGTTCTATCTTATAATCAATAAAATCTAAAATAAACTCATCTTTTATACTTTTTACAGGAAAAAAACTTTTTATTAATCTATATAATACTTCATTAAATCTATTTTTTCTATAAGCTCCAAAAGGTAATAACTTATAAAAAGATTTAAATTGTAAAGATAATAAATCTGGAGCTAATCCATCATTGTTTTTAATATATTTCTTACTATAAATTCTTTCTGGATATTCTCCTGTAAATTCATTATCAATAGTGAAAAAATTTCTTTCATTATTTTCAAATAAAAATCTAGAATCAATACTATTTAAATCTACAGCATTATCATCATTTTCTGAATCATCATCAACATTATCATCAATATCTTTATCTACATAAATATTATCAAAACCTTCTACTGCATAAGCTTTATCATCAGTAAAATCATCATCATTATCTGAAAATTCCTCAGTTTCTTCATAAAAATCATTATCTGTTACTTTAGTCTTCCCATTTTTTTTATCATTTTTTTTTTTTTGTGATTTTTTAATCATAGAAATTAAATATAAAGTTATATTTAAATGCTAACCTCATTTATTTAAAGCAACAAATTTTTTAAAAAAAAATAAACACAAATTACAAAATTTATTTTTTTTATTATATTTTTTACTATTTTTACTAATACTTTTTTTAATTTTTATTCAAAATAAAGAAAATACAACAAAAATTTAATAACCATAATATATATATTAATGGTAGAAAAAAAAAATTTTCGTTTAAACGAGTTAAGTAAGATGACAAACTTACAAATGAATGAAATAATAAATATTTTAAAACAACATAATTTCGATGTTTCATTAAATCCAAATTTAAAATTAAATGAAGAACAAGTTAAAATCATAAATGATTATCTTGACAATTCAACGAAGAATACTTCTACCGATAATAAAAAAAATTTTTCTGTAGATAATACTTTATTTAACAATATTAAAAAGTTTTCAGTGTTAAATCTAAAAGACAATACTGAAAATAATAATGAAAAAACAAATTTAAAAGATTTTAAAAAAGAAAAAGAAAAAGAAAAGGAAAAAGAAGTAAAAAGAGAAATAATAACAAATAAAAAAGAAAAATATAATGAAGAAGAAGATGATTATGATGATAACGAAGAAGATAATGATGATATAACTATAAAAAATGAAATCAATAACAATTATAATTATAATTTTGAAAAAAATTTAAACGATAATCCTATTGTTAATAATTATAATGAAAATTATATTGACGATTCAGGTTTATTTAAAATATATGGGTCTATAGACACAAATAAATATAATGAAATAAAAAAAAATAAACCTTTATCTTTAAAAAACAATAAAAAAGTTGAAAATTCAAAAAAAAATAAAAAAGAAAACAACAAAGAAAAAAAAGATTTTAAAGAAAAAAATAACGATAAAAACAACAAAAATAAAAAATTCTTCACTAATGAAAAAGTAGATAAAAATAACATTCAAAAAAATAAATCATCAGAATATGAAAAAACAAATAATAAAAATCAGAAAAATGATCAAAAAAATGATATTAAATCTGATAAAAAAACATTTCAATCTGATAATTTTAACAACACAACAAAGAGATTTAACAACAACAAAAAGACAAGTGAAGAAATAAAAAATGAAAATAGAAAATATCAACTTTTAAAACGTGA
>Ga0310691_10002938_pt1 | contig 21367 bp, 27 predicted proteins | sample 176DNAGHGlowgp2_FD_203887 | JGI IMG/M metagenome (GOLD analysis project Ga0310691, IMG submission 203887) | Sheep rumen microbial communities from Palmerston North, Manawatu-Wanganui, New Zealand - 1766 DNA GHGlow gp2 (v2) (version 2) | ecosystem: Host-associated > Mammals > Digestive system >...
GACGGGTTTATCTCATATGACACCGGCGACAAGTTCCGATCACTGAAGGAGCTGGAAGCCTTCATGGGCCACAGTATCGAGGAATCATCCATCCCCTTCGATTACGACGGGGAGTTCACGGAAGAGATGAAGGCCGAAACGATCAAATACTGTACCCACGACGTACTGGAAACGGTCGAAGTGCTGAAGCGCCGGATCTACGACTTCATGGCCCAGAAGAGCCTGATCGAGACATTTGCCCTTCCTCTGCAGGATTACCGGCTGACGAAAGCCCAGCTGACGGCCAAGGTGCTGAAGTGCACGAAGGGGCTGGATCTCCGGCACCAGGAATGGACGAACAAGATCCTGACCTGTGTGAAGATCACGAAGTACACCGAAGTACTGGACTTCTACGGCAGCAGTAAGAACTACAGCGAAGGGCAGAAGAAAGAGATCCTGATCTCCGGCGTCCCGCATACGTTCGCCCTGGGAGGAATCCACGGGGCAATCAAACGGTGCCACAGGAAGGGGCAGCTGCTGCACATCGACGTAACGAGCTATTACCCGTCAATCATGATCCAGCACGATCTGCTTACCCGGCAGAGCAAGGAGCCGGAGCTGTTCACCGAGATCTACAATAAGCGCGTGGAGCTGAAGAAGGCAGGAAAGAAACAGGAACAGGCGCCCTATAAGATCATCCTGAACAGCACCTTCGGGATCACTAACCAGGAGTTTTCGAAAGCATACGACCCGCAGCGGAACCATGATGTGTGCATCAATGGGCAGCTGATGCTGCTGATGCTGCTGGAGATGCTGGAGGGAACCTGCGAACTGATTCAGAGCAACACGGACGGTATTATCGTCGACTGCACCGGCCGGGATCAGGCCAAGGTGGAAGAGATCTGCCACCAGTGGGAACAGATCACGAAGATGGGCCTGTCCTTCGAACAGGTAGACGAGATCTGGCAGAAGGACGTGAACAACTATCTGATCCGGTTCGACAACGGCAAGGAAGAAGCGAAGGGCGCTTACGTCAAGTTCAACAGCGAACTGGACAACGACCTGAGCATCGTGAACGAGGCCGTCCGGGAAGGTCTCCGGAAAATGAGCTTTGAAGCGATCAATGATTATATCGAAGGGCACAACAAACCGGAGGACCTTGTGAAGTTCCAGAAGATCGTGAAGCTGTCCAGCAAGTACAGCCACGTGTACTTCGGTTATAACGAGATCCCGAACCACAAATGTTTCCGGGTGTTTGCGGTGTGCGACGGGGAGATCATCTCCAAAGCGAAGAACCGGGAAGGCACTCACGAAAAGTATGCAAATACACCGGAAAGCGCCACGATCGTCTTCGGTGATCTGGCCGATGAGAATCTGACCGATATCATGGGCCGGCGCTTCGGGATCGAGAACGTGGACAAAGAGTACTATGTCGAACTGGCCAGAAGCCGGGCGATGGACTTCGGTCTGGCAAGGTGGTGTTCCGATGAATGACGGGCTGTACAAGGGATACATAAAATGCAACAGCGACAAATCCGCCGCCCAGCCATATAAGGACGGGGAACCGCTGCTGACACTGGAAGAGGCCCGGCAGTGTGACTCCTATGCCGGCGTGCTGAATGAGAACGTCGTCCTGGTGGACCTTGACGACAGTGGGCACGCGGAACGGCTGAAGAGGATCGTCGACGCCTACCAGATTAAGTGCCGGATCACCCGGACACGGCGCGGGATGCACTTTGTATTTTTCTGCAACGATCAGCTGATGAATCACAACCACGTCGAGACGGCCATCGGCCTGATCGCGGACTATAAGTACGGGATCAACTGCGCCTATCAGGTGCTGAAGATCAACGGAAAAGAGCGGGAAGTGATTGCGGATCCGGAGATGATCCAGGTGCTCCCGCGGTGGCTGTACCCGAAGAGCGACAAGGTGATAAAGGCCAACGATCCGGATTATACCAGCATCGTCGGTCTATCGAAGGGCAGCCGGGACGAAACCTTATTTAAATGGAACACATCCAACTGCAAGCGGTCGAAAAACTCAGCGAACAAGACGCCGTTCAACGTACTGGCGAACATTAGCAAACGTGATTACGACCGGCTGTTTACGATCATAAACCAGTTCATCTTTGACGAACCGCTGCCGGAGGATGAGTTTCAAAAGTTCCTGTCACAAAAGACCTTTGAGGAAAAGACGGGGTTTGCAAAAGAGAACGAGAAGAAGGCGAAGAAGGGGGGCGAATACCGGGACCTTGTCCGGGATCTGAGGGAAGCGGCCAGGGTCCAGCAATTTGGGAAGGCGTTATACCGGATCGTGGACGGCAAGTACTATAAACTGCTCAGCGATGTGTTCATCAATTACGAACTGATCGCGGTCCGCGGGATGGAGCCGGAGAAGCAGAAGGCAGCGCAGACGATGATCAGGTCCTTCCAGCGGGAAGACAACGTCAAGTTCGAATCGTATTACGTCGGGTTTAAGAACGGGATCATGAACTGGAGAACCGGCGAGTTCTTCCCTTACGATCAGAAGGATGTACCGATCTTCCGGTATTTCGATGTGAACTACAACCCGGAAGCGGATACAACCTTCGTCGATGGGATCATCACGGACTGGTGCCAGGGCGACGACGTAAAGAAGGAAATGCTCTACGAGCTTGCCGGCTGCTGCTTCTACTCCGATAAGCCCATCAAAAAATGGTGGGCGATCGAAGGAAAGGCGGACACAGGAAAGTCGACTTTCCTCCGCCTGCTCCGGGAAGTGATCGGAGACGACAACGTCGGCAGCACACCGATACAGAATCTTAAGGATTCGAACGCGATTGCGGAGCTGATCGACAAGCCGGTGAACATCGTCGACGATGGATCCAGCAAATTTACTACAGATCTGTCGAACCTCCGCCGAATTATCCAGGGCGATGAGATGCAGGTGAAGCTGCTCTACCAGAACCGGTTCACCGTGAAGATCGAATCCCGGATGGTGTTCGTCTTCAATAAGGTCCCGAGATTCCGGGACGATAACGACGCCACGGCGAAGAAAATGCTGATGATCGGGTTTAACCGGGTTTACTCCGATGAGGAAAAGGACACGGATCTGATCGAGAAGCTGACGACGGAAGAAAACAAGGAAGCCTTCCTGAAACTGGCCGTCGAGGGGATGAAAACTGTACTTAGTAAGAATCTGACCTTTACTGTGTCCGAAGAATCAAAACGGATGACCGCCCAGATCATGGAAGAGAGCGATCAGTTTGTGAGCTTCGTCGCAGATACGCTGTCGGATGATTACGACTGGAAAATGTTCCTGGACGGAAAGAAGACGTCGGATGTGTATGAAGAGTTCAGATCCTGGGCAACGGCGGAGGGATATCAGGCGCCACTGGTCCGGAAACAGTTCACGGAGAGGTGTTGCAAAGAATCAGGGGCGACGGTCCGGAAGTCTCACGGAAGTAATTTTTACTGCTTCGGGTGACAACAGGGTGACAACAGGGTGACAACAAAAAAGGGGTTGTCACCCGCTCAAACCCTTACGCCATAAGGCCCGGGTGACAAGGTGCCAACCTACACGCTTACTTTTATGTGATTTTTTTAAAGAGAGTAAAAATTATTTTTGTAAAGGAAATAAAGCAGTTTGTTGTCACCTGGTCACCCGACACCCTCCGAAGGGTTGTAACACAACGGCTCGAGCAGGGTGACAACGGTCCCGGGGTTGTCACCCGCTGGGCACCCGGTTGTCACCCGAACGACGAAAAAGGAGCGAAAAGCATGCTTACAAGGTTAACTGATCGGATTGAAGAAGGCCCGGATGGCAAAGAGGCGAAGGTGGTCCGGTACGGCATGTGGGGAACCAATGCGGAGATCGAACGGCATGGCCGGAAGTTCGAGGTCATCCGGAAAGGTAAGAAGCTGGAGAGCTTCAGAACACTGGAAGAAGCGGAACTATTCATGACCACACTGATCGGAAGGAGAGGATGAACATGAAATGCCCTAAGTGCGGAAGCAATGCTTCAATTGTGATGGACTCCAGGAAAGTACGGGACTATGTGAAGCGCCGGCGAGAGTGCCCGAAGTGCGGGAGAAAATGGACCACGTATGAGATGGACATGACGAAGCTGGTGAACGTATCGGAGCAGCTGGGCATGATATTTCTGAAATGAACTGGAGGGGAAGCGGATGCAGAAGGTTGCATGCTACGCGGTGACCAGGAACTACTACATGAACGTGTTCCCGTCGCTGAAGAGCCTGCTGAGGAATGGAAACGTCGACCGGGTGTACATCCTGGCGGAGGATGACGACATTGGCATAGATCTGCCGGCCAATGTGATCGTGAAGAACGTCAGCCGGTGGCGTGATGAGCTGCTGGATAAGGACGGACCGAACTACAACTGCAAGTGGTCGTACATGGTACTGATTAAGGTTGTACTATGTAAGATTTTCCCGAAGTACAGCAGGATCCTGTGTCTGGACTGCGACACGATCATCCGCGGGGACCTGTCTCCGCTGTGGGAACTCGACCTGGACGATCTGTATTTTGCCGGGGCCCGTGAGCCGTACTGGACAGAGAAGTACCAGCGCAGCTATGTGAACGCAGGAGTGCTGATGTTCAACCTGGACAAGATGAGGGACGGGAAGGCAGACAAAATGATCTGGCTTCTGAACCGGCAGCAATTCACGTTCGCCGAGCAGGATTGTCTGAACTACTGCTGCGCGGGTGAGTTCCGGGTAATTGATGCGGCTTACAACGCCGGCGACTGGACCGAGAAACCGAAGAGCGAGATCAGGATCAGGCACTTCATGGCTTCGCGTGGGATGTGGAAGGCGGAGCCGGAGGTCAGAGCCTACGCGGATATGGAATGGGAGGAAGTATTCAGAAATGGCTAAATCAAGATTAGTTTGCAATTTGGGTCTGGCTGACTTTTTCACGCTGCCGAATGATCCGGACGTATGGCGTAAGAAGGGCGGAGAAAAGACCTATTACGTTAAGGACGGAAAACGGATGGCCGGATACGACTGCGAGAGTCTGTACGACAACAGCAAGAAGATCTGGCTGCCTGCGAATGAGCGTGTAGACCTGGTCGATCAGTAACCGCCCGGATTAAGCACCGACAGTGATCGGCATCCGGGACACGCGCGGCCGGACGGGGCAGGACCTGAAGCTGGAAGAAATGGAGGTAGCGCTCTCGTTACCAGCGGAGGGACGTGCGCCTGCTGCCCGGTTCGACTCCGGGCCCGCGCTTTTATCAAACAATTAACAGTGAGGTGATGTTCATGGTAAACCTGAGCCGGATGCGGACATTGATAGGCTATGAGCGGCGGCTGAAGCTTAGATATATGAAGAAACTGTCCGACGCGACGAAGATTACGGCGCAGCTGACCGGCATGCCGCGCGGATCCGGCAACCATAGCCAGGTCGAATCCGGAGCCATAGAATTGGCAGAGGTTGAGGAAGCCTACAAGGAAGTATTCGAGGAACTGGGGCACATGCGGGCGGAGCTGGGGCCGCTGATCGACACACTGGACAATGACGACGATCGTGGCGTCCTGCGTCTCCGGTATATCGCCGGATGGGACCTGCAGCAGATCCCCGGGGCGGTCTGCCTCTCTGAGCGGGCAATGTTCTATCACCTGGCCAGCGGGGAGCGGAAACTGATGAGGTCGCACCCGGAGATCGTCTGTAAGTGACTTTTTAGGAGTATTGGGAAATAATAGAAAGGATAGAGTTAAACATGGGTAAGATTATTCGGTTCTTTGATATGACCGTTACGATTCCGATGAAGGACGGGGAAACCGCTGAAGAAATCGAAGATAGAGTGATTGAAGCTGTTGAATCTGCCGGGTCACGGTTCACAAGTTATAAGACAGAGTTTGAGGATGAAGAAGACGAGTAGGAGTATTGAGAAGTAATGGAAATGAGCAAGTTAGAGAAAGGGAGAAGAAAATGATGGATGTAAAAGAGCGGGAAAATAGATTTAATGCTTACGATATGGACGATGATAAAAAAGTCAGATGCTTACATATCAGAAACGCAGTAAAACAGCTTGCATATGTTATCGACAATGTATGCCCGGAAGGAAGAGAAAAAAGCCTTGCGTTTACAAGGCTTGAAGAAGCAGTGATGTGGGCAAATAAGTCTGTTTCACGGATGGACGAATGACGATTAAAGTTACAAAGTTAGGTCTGCCGTGTCTGCGGACATAGAGCAGTTGTGCAAGGCATGAATGCCTAAAAGACAATCCTCAAATTAAGACCGTTGCTCGTCCCCGGGGCATAGAGTTACGGTTGCTTACGACATTCCGATGCACATAGAGGATTTGGTGTCAGAACCTTTGGGGGATGATTCGTGAGCATTTAATGGCAACAAACTTCGCAATAGGAGCGGATGGAGGAAAGAAAGGGGCGAGAAAGTGGATGAAGTATACACAGATAGGTTTGTGACCGTTTCGATTCTTTCGGAAGAAGAAGCAAACGAATACAGAAACATGACGCCTGGAGTTTCTATAACGGACGAGATGGTTCGATGTGTCGCAGAAAACGGTGAAGAAAAGCAGATTATTGAGATAACGGCAAACGGATTCAACCGCATAAGGGTGAAAAGGAGCGGATGAATTGCGTTGGATTGCAATGGATTGCAATGGATTGCGTTGGAGGTGATGAAATGGATGATTGCCGTTTCTGTAAATCACTGGAATTTATGAAAGAACTGAACGCAAGAGGTACAGAATTAGATAAGCAATTATTCAAAGTGAAGTATACTGTTGCGCTTGTAAAAAGGACGTTAGGGCCGTATGGAAAATGCGGAAGAACAACAGATTATGGTTTCAGAGGTTTCGGATATCCGCTGAAATATTGTCCAATGTGTGGAAAAAAGATCGCAAGAAGGGCGGCAAAGTTGGATGCTTGAAAGAGAGAAACAGATCGAATCATTCGTACAAATGCTTTATTATGCAGCCGATTGCATCAGGTTTGCAGAAGAAACGAAAAAGCTACCCGATTGTAATACATGCGGGAAGAAGAATGGGGAATGTGAGTTTGCTCCACGAATAGGAAGCCGTACAAGAATCAACTGTCCGTTGTGGGAACCTGAAAGGAAGTGATGGTACATGGTTAATTTGTACCGGATGCGTCAGCTGATGAACCGTAGAACAACAAGGATTCTGTGGGAGATTGAGAAGGAGCAAGCCAGGGCGACAAAGATTACGACAGTTCTCACCGGGATGCCACGCAGCGGCGGGAATCATGATCAGGTTCAGGATGGTGCTGTGAAACTGGTCGAATTAAAAGAAGCCTATGGCGAGCTGATGACGGAGCTCGATCAGATGCGGGAAGAACTGAAACCTTTGATTGATACTATAGAAAATGAAGATCTACGTGCAGCAATGAGGTTGAGGTACATAAACGGTAAACGGCCGGAAGACATTGCTGATGCGATCTGTCTGGCAGACAGAACCATTTACAGGTATCTCGTTCGTGCTGAGAATGAATTGTGCCGGCGTTATCCGAATAAAATCATTCATGGGAAAATTCCTTCAAACTGTCAGTGACTGTCAGAATACTTATATGCTATCATATACGATGTAAAGAAGCACCCAGAGATCAGCTGGGTGTTTTCTTTTGCGCTTGATCACTGCTTTGCGGGGGTCGGCCGGTTTTACTCCTGCCGGCTGTGCGGGTCGCACTCAAAATGGCGAGGTGGGTCCTGAGTGCATCATGATGCTGACGTCGAACGGTTCTACACAACGCGAGCCTGGCGAAAGTGCCGGGAGAGTGTGATCAAACAGAACGGCGGGCTGTGTCAATTGTGCCTGGCGAAGGGCCTGATCGAACCGGCGGTACATGTTCATCACAAGATCGCGCTGACGGCTGATAACCTGAATGACCCGGCGATCGCGCTGAACAAGGCAAACCTGATGGCATTGTGTGAAGCGTGTCACCAGGAGCAACACAGGACGAAGCGCTGGCGATGTGATCCGATGGGGCATGTCCGGATATAGCCCCCTTGGTCGGAGCGCGGACGCCGATCGGCGGCAGGGCCGGGGTGAACTTCCGAAAAACCGGACGTCGTTGCGCGTAACCCCCACCCATTTAAGGAGACTTTGACGGAAGGAGGAAGAACTTGTGGCCAAGAAAAACGAAGAACAGCTGGAGATCAGCAGACTGACGGAGATTTACAAAGGACTTCCTCCGAAACAGTTCGCTCTGGCCCAGGGGCTGATCGCCGAAGCGGCCCGGCTGCGGGTCCGGTGCAATGCCCTGTGGGAAGATCTGCAGGATAAGGGCGAGGTTGAGCTGTTTGCCCAGGGAGATCAGGAGCCATATGAGCGGGAGCGCCCGGCAAGCCGGATCTATACGGCGGCGAACAAAAGTTACCAGTCAATTATCAAGCAGCTGAACGACATGATCCCGAAGGACGAAGCGCCGGCTGGTGGTTTTGATGTCAGCTGACAATTGGATACTGACATATTACCAGCAGATCCAGGACGGCAGCGTCACGGTGGGCAGCTGGATCCGGAAATGGTACGAGATCATCGTGCACGGTCTGGAGGAAAAGCGCTGGACCTTCGACCAGAAGAAGGCAAACGCTGCCATCAATTTTATCGAACGGTACTGCCATCATCACGAAGGGCCCCTTGCACCTGGATTGATGAAGCTGGAGATCTGGCAGAAGGCGTTCCTGTCGATCGTGTTCGGGATCATGGACCTGGAGGGCCGCCGGCAGTTCCGGGAGATCATCCTGATCATCGGCCGGAAGCAGGGAAAGACCGCGATCATGTCAGGCATCGGGTGCTATCACCTGTTCGTGGACGGCGGATACGGCAGCCGGGTGTATGTATGTGCCCCGAAGCTGGAGCAGGCCCGGCTGTGTTACGAAGGAATCTATCAGACGATCCGGAAGGAACCGATGATGGAGCGCCTGACGAAGCGCCGGCGGACGGACCTGTACATCGAGAGTAACAACAGCAGTGCCCAGCCGCTGGCCTTCTCTGCTAAGAAGTCAGACGGCCTGAACATTTCCCTGGGAATCCTGGACGAAGCAGCTGCATTCGCCGGTGAACCGGGATTACGCCAGGCCGAGGTCGTCAAGAGCTCCCAGGGCGCACGGCCGGAGCCGCAGCTGTTCTACCCGACAACGGCGAACTTCATCGACGGCGGCCTGTATGATGAGCTGATGAAACGGGCGACGGCGGTCATTAACGGTACCAGCAAGGAAGTAAGGCTGGCACCGTTTTTATATATGATCGACGACGTCGAGAAGTGGAACGACATCAACGAGCTGCGGAAGAGCCTTCCGAACCTGGGCGTTTCCGTGAGCGTTGACTATATCCTGGAAGAGATTGCGGTCGCGGAGGGCTCGATCAGCAAAAAGAGCGAGTTCCTGACCAAGTACTGCAATATCAAACAGAATGCTTCCCTGGCATGGCTGCCGGCGGAAGCGGTCCGGAAGGCCTTCGGGTACGACCGGAAGCTTGAAGAGTTCGCCAATTGCTACGCGCTGGGCGGCATCGACCTGTCCCAGACAACGGACCTGACCAGCGCCTGCCTGCTGATCGAACAGGAAGGCATCATCTGGGTGATCAGTCACTTCTGGCTGCCGGGTGAGCGCCTGAGTGAAGCGACGCAGCGGGACGGCATCCCGTACCAGGCGATGATCGACCGGGGCTTCCTGAGCCTGTCCGGGGATGAGTTCATCGATTACCATGACGTGTTCAACTGGTTTGAGACGATGCGGAAGCAGTACAAGATCCTGCCGCTTCAGATCGGATACGACCGGTACACGGCGCAGTACCTGGTTCAGGACATGGAAAAGCGCAGCTACCACATGGAAAGCGTGTTCCAGGGCTACAACCTGACCGGGATCGAAGACAACTTCGAAGGCATGCTTCGGGAAGGCCGGATCCGGTGCATCAATGATAATGACCTGCTGAAGATCCACATGATGGACGCGGCGCAGCAGATCGAGACGGGAACCTCCGCGTATTCGCGGAAGAAACTTGTGAAGATGAGTAAAAACGCGCATGTTGACGGGGTCGCCGCGATCCTGGACGCAATGTGCATGAGACAGAACCACTGGGCGGAGATGGGACGCCGCCTGATGAATGCGGGGTGAAATAGTTGGGAATCTTTGAAAAGATCTTCGGCAAGCGGGAGCCGGTAGCCGCTGCGAAAGCCAGGGCGACCTTCCAGCTGCTGGATGGATACACCCCGATGTTTCGCACCTGGAGTGGTTCCATATTCGAAAGCGATCTGATCCGGGCCGCGCTGGACGCGCACGGCCGGCACGCCGCGAAGCTGCAGATCAATATGGCCGGGGAAGCACAGAAAACGCTGAAGAACCGGATGATGATCGCGCCAAACGACTTCCAGACCTGGAGCCAGTTCCTATACCGCACAGCCGTGACCCTGTACTGCAGGAACACGGCTTTTCTTGTGCCGGTAACCGGTGAATACGGCGAGACGTCCGGAGTGATCGGCATCGTGCCGGAAAGCTGGGAACTGGTCGAGTACCAGGGCAAGCCTTACATCCGGTTCACGCTCCCGAGCATGCGGAAGGCCGCTGTTGAGCTGGACCGGTGCGGGATCCTGACCCGGTACCAGTACAAAAACGAACTGTTCGGCGAGGATAACGACGCCTTGAAGGCCACGCTGGACCTGATCAAGTTCCAGCAGCAGGGCATCATTGAAGGCATCAAGAACGGCGCGTCCTACCGTTTCAGCGCCCAGAGCGACAACTTTGTCAGTGACGAAGACATCGCGAAGGAAATGGAGCGGTTCAACAAGCTGACCTTCCAGAACCTGAAGACCAACGGCGGAACGATCCTGTTCCCGGCTGAGTATAAGGACGTCAAGCAGCTGAAGCAGGAAGCGTACAAAGTGGACGCCGACCAGCAGAAACTGATCAAGGACAACGTCTATGACTACTTCGCGGTAAACGAAGAGATCATCCAGAACAAGGCGTTCGGTGATCAGTGGCTGGCCTTCTATGAAGGCGCGGTCGAGTGGCTGGCGATCCAGCTGTCCGACGTGATGACCCGGATGCTGTTCTCTGAGCGGGAACGGCAGTTCGGGAACCGGGTGTGGTTCAGCAGCAACCGGCTGCAGTACATGTCCAACGCCGACAAGATGAACGCCATCAGCCAGATGGCGGACCGCGGCCTGATGACCAGGAATGAGCTGCGGGAGATCCTGAACCTGACGCCGCTGCCGGAGCCATTCGGCAGCCAGATCCCGGCGCGGGGTGAGTACTACGACATAACAAACCCGCCGGCAGACAAAAACAACGGAGGTAATAACGATGCCAGTGAAGACGAACCGGGAATACCGGAAATTTGAAGGCGTAGAGCTGCGGAAGTCTGAAGACGGCCGGATGGTTGTCGAGGGCTACGCGACGACCTTCGACCAGCCCTATCGCCTGATGGGTGACAAGGACGTCACGATCAACGAGCAGGTTGACCGCCACGCGTTCGACGAGACGGATATGAGCGACGTGATCATGCAGTACGACCACGAAGGCCGGGTGTTTGCCAGGCTGTCGAACGGGACGCTGCAGCTGGAAGCGGACGAGCACGGGCTGAAGATCACCGCCGACCTGGGCGGGACCGAGATCGGGCGGCAGCTGTTCGAAGAGATCAACGGCGGCTATACGAACAAGATGTCCTTCGGCTTCACCGTGACGGGTGATAAGAAAACCAGGTCGAAGGATGAGAACGGACACATTACCGTTCTCCGGACGATCACGAAGATCGGAAAACTTTATGACGTTTCTGCCGTGTCACTGCCGGCCAATGACGCGACTGAAATAAGCGCACGCTCCATCGGTGACGGATTGATCGCTGAAGCCCTTGAGGAGGTCAAGGCTGAGGAAGAACGCGAGCGCAAGATCGGAGAGATCCGGAAACTGTTGAAGGGAGACCAGGACCATGACGAGTGAAGAGATCATCGCGCGTCAGGGCGAGATCGAACAGCGCAAAGCTGAGATCGACGCCGCGCTTGAACAGCCGGAAGCCGATCTGGTAGCGCTGGAAGAAGAAGCCCGGCAGCTGGCGGATGAATCCGTGCAGCTGAACACCCAGCTGGAAGAGCTGAAGAAACTGGCTGAAGAAGCCGAGGAAGCCCGGAAAGCCGTCGAGAACGGCGCGGGCAAAACGACCGAAGAAAAGATGGAGGACAAAACCATGACGCTTGAAGAACTGCGCGGCTCCGCCGAATATGTGGATGCCTTTTCCAAGTACCTGAAGGGCGAGATCGTCGGAAAGTCCGATGACACCGAAGTGCGCGCCCTGCTGACCACCAACGCCACCGCGGCGACCGGCTATGTGCCCGTCCCCACGCTGGTTGATGACATCGTCCGGCACGCCTGGGAGAACGAAAACGTTCTGGCCCGCGTGAAGAAGACCGGATTCACCGGCAACGTGAAAGTGGCCTTTGAGCTCTCCGCCGATGGCGCCTACAACCATCCGGAAGGCTCCAGCGCTCCCACCGAAGAGAGCCTGACCCTGGGCATCGTTGAGATCAAGCCCGAGAACATCAAGAAGTGGATCACCGTCTCTGATGAGATGCTGGAGACCGCCGGCGAAGGCTTCGTCCGCTACGTATACGAAGAGCTGGCCTACCAGGTCATGAAGAAGCTCAGCTACGACGTCGTGAATGACATCGCCGCCGCTGCCAACACCACCAACCAGTCCAACGCCGTCGGCATCCCGAAGGTGAAGAAGGACCCCGGCGTCACCACGATCGCTGAAGCCGCTGCCAACCTGAGCGATGAAGCGCAGAACATCTGCGTGATCATGAACCCGCTGACCAAGCCGGAGTTCCTCAAGGCCTATGCTGCTGCGAACTTCGCGATCGATCCCTTCCAGAACCTGCCGGTGATCTTCTCCGGCAAGCTGCCCGCCTTCTCCGCCGCCAGCGAGAACGACGTGTACGCCATCATCGGCGACCTGTCTGCTGAACAGGTGAACTTCCCCGCGGGCGAAGGCCTGAAGCTCATCAACGATCCCTATTCCCTGGCTGAAAAGGATCTGCTGAAGATCGTCGGCCGCGTCTACGCCGGCCACGCGGTGACCGCTCCCGGTCGCCTGGTGCGCCTGACCAAGGAAGCCGCTGCGGTAACCACCTGATGAAGGTAAGGCTGCTTCGGCAGAATAGGATTGACGGCAAGGCCGGGGAGATCGTCGAGGTTTCCCCGGCTCGCGCCGCTTTCCTGTTCGAAGTGAACCTGGCCGAGCCGGCACCCATCCGGGAGCAGATTGAGGTACCGGAGAAGAAAACGGCCGCCAAAAAGACGACAAGGACGAAGAAATGAAGCTACTGATCGCCATCCCCAGCTACGAATGCCTGCAGCCTGAGTTTGTACGCAGCCTGACCTGCCTTGAACAGCAACTGCGCGATGATAACGTGTGGTTTGAAGTCAAGATCATTCCGGGCACGCTGGTGCATATCGCGCGGGACCGGCTGGCAAAGCACGCCGTGAACAACGGTTTTGATGAAGTGCTTTGGATTGATGACGATATGGTATTCGACAGCCATCTGTATGAAGACCTGAAGATGTGCGGAAAGGATATGGTGTGCGGGCTGTTCGTCAGCCGCCATTATCCTTACGTTTCCTGTCTGTTCAAAAGCTTGATTCCGGTGGAACGCATCAATGAATATCCGGACGAAGCGTTCCGGGTCGCCGGTTGCGGCTTCGGGTGTGTTCTGATGAAGACGCAGATCCTGAAGGACGTGATGGTGAATTACGACGGGAAGTGCTTTGTACCGGACCAGAAACTGGGCGAGGACTGCGCGTTTTGCTACAGGGCGACGGGGCTGGGCCATGAGATATGGTGCGAGCCGACGGCCCGCGTGGGGCATGTGGCAAAGATCGTGATCTGGCCGGAAGACGTCGAACGGTTTCGGGGAAACATCCAGGGGCTGGAAGGGAAAACAATCGAATGAGGTGAGAGAACATGCTGAAAGAAGCCAAGCTGGCCCTCCGCGTCACGCAGACGATCTATGACGCTGAGATCGCGAGCCTGCTGATGGCCGGGGCGAATGACCTGCAGATCGCGGGCGTTGTCCTTCCGGGAACGGTATCGTTCACGGTGACGAACGACGTGATCACAGATACCAGCACCCTGACCGATCCGTTGGCGATGCGTGCGATCATCACCTACGCCGCGATGCGGTTCGGGAATCCTCCGAACTACGACAAACTGCGCGAAGCATACGATACCCAGAAGGGTCAGCTGATGCACGCGACAGGATACACGGACTGGTTGAACGGGGAGGACGACAGCGATGATGAGGGCTAACGCGGTGGACCTGATCACGGTCAGCCCGGAAGCCGGCGGCGTCGGTCTGGAACCGACCGAAACGAAGCGGACAGTTTACTGCACGGTCAAGAGCATCGGACAGCAGGAAGCCTATCTGGCAATGGGCCAAGGGTTGAACCCGGAGCTGAAGGTGATCCTGGCCCACGACTTTGAGTATGAAGGCGAGGGCCTGTGCGAGCTGGACGGTGTGCGGTATGAAATCCTTCGGACCTATATCACCGAGACGGACGGTATCGAGCTGACGCTGCAGCGGGTGACCAGGAATGCCGGCAGGCTGCCGGATCCTGATCCGCCTGTCACGACTGAAGGGAGTGGTAGCTAATGCCGAGTGAATACGAAGCGCTGGTGGCCGCCCTGAAGCTGACAGACATCCCCTTCGCGGAGTACGGCTGGAACAAGCGGCCGGAAGGAACCTACGGCGTCGTATCGCTGGACTTTGAGTCCGACAGCCAGGACGGGGACGGCGAGAAGCAGGACCGCGCCTGGGAAGCGAGCGTTGACGTGTTCATCCGTCTGATCCGCGAGCGGGATGACGTGATCGAAGCGGTCGAGGAAGTGCTGACGCAGATCTGCGGGTCCGCATGGTGGCAGAACAGCCACAACTTCGAAACGAACACCGGCCTGTTCCACATTGAGTGGGTCTGCAAGGTGATGGACGAAGCCGAAGATCCTGAGCCAGAACCTACGCCGACACCTGAACCGGAGGAAGAACCGGAAGAGGGTGACGGCTGATGGGATATGAGCTGAAGGTCGACGGGATGGCTGAGATCAGCGAAACGCTGACCAAGCTGGAAGAGCGTGCACCGGCAGTAGCGGCGAAGGCCCTGTATGAGGGTGCTGGAATCATGGCGGACGAAGTCAAGAAGGGCGCGGATTCGATACGGACCGCGCCTTTTAAGTGGGCTTCAAACAGTGCCGGAGAAACCAGACTTCCGTCTCCTGAAGAGAAGGAGATCGTGCTGCAGGCTTCCGCTGGCATCGCGAAGTTCGACAAAAACGGCACGGAAGTACAGACTTCGGTCGGTTTCCGGAACGCCGGATACGCGCAGCTGAAAGGCAAGACCGTGCCGATCCCCAAGATCGTGAACGCCATCAATTCCGGCACAAGTTTTATGACGAAACAGCCCTTTGTCCGGAAGGCAGCATCAGCCGGAGGACCGCGGGCAATGGCGGCAATGAAGGAGGTTATTGAAACCGAGTTCGACGCCATGACTAAGAATTAACTGGAGGGAAACCATAATGAATGCGAATGTTGGTATGCAGTACCCCGTGTACTCGCCTGTTACGGCGTACACCCCCGGAACCAGCATCACCTACGGCACAGGCGCTGTAGTTGCCGAAGCGGTCAGCGCTTCCGTCAGCTGGGAACGTGCGGACGGCCGGTTCTACGGCGACGACGTTCAGCTTGACAGTGACAACGGCGTGCTTGGCTACACGATCGACTTCGAGCCCACCGGCCTGTCTGACGCGGTCCGCGCCGGCCTGCTGGGTGAGACGGTTGCGTCTTCCGAATACACGATCAACAGCGACGCCGCCCCGGATGTCGGCTTCGGCTACATCCGCGTGATGCGGAGCAAGGGCACCGTCAGCTATGAGGGCTGGTGGTACCACAAGCTGAAGTTCTCCGTGTCTTCCGAAGAGACCCGGACCAAAGAACGGAATATCGAATGGCGCGTTCCTACCCTGAACGGCGTGGGCGACGGCGTCAGCCTGGACAGCAGCGGGAAACTGGCGTTTGCTGTGCACAAGTCCTTCTCCGACTTGTCCAGCGCTAAGACCTGGCTGAACAGCAAGGCCGGGATTTCCTGATGAACCCACGGGGGCGCTCTCAGTGCAGGGAGCGCTCCCGGCTTTTTGTGCATAAGGAGTGAAGGAGTATGGCAACAATCAATCTGAAGGGGCGGGAGATCCCGCTTTTGTATACGACCTGGGAGATGAAAGAGATCCAGGAAGACATCGCACCGATCAGTCGGGCGATCAGCCTGGTGCTTGGCCGGAATCCGGAAGACAAGACGGACACAAGCAAATACGGCAGCGCGGAACACCTGATTGCGGCCGCGAAGCTGATCAGGATCCTGGGGAACGCCGGGCTGGAGGAAGCCGGAGAGACACCTGACCTGACGGATAAAAAGGTGCTTCGGGCATTGCGTCCGGCGGACCTGGCGAGCGCGGTCAGCATTTGCATGGATGCGATGAACGAAGGGATGCGGAGCGAGATCCCGGAGAAGGATAACGACGAACCTGTCGACGTAACATTGGAAGAAATTAACAAAAAAAAAGCGAAGGCCGACTGACTTACCTGATGGTTGTCAGCTGGGGCCTGATCGCCGGGCTTAGCCTGCCGGAGATCCACCGGATGCGGCCCGGTGAGGTAATGGATTTGTATATATACCGTCGCAATTATGACGACATACAACACGGTGTAATGAGAGGGTGAGACAATGGCAAGCGGCGTGAACGTAAAGATCGGGGTCAGCGGGGTTGCTCAGTTTAAGCAGAGCATGAACCAGGCGAAGCAGGCAACGAAGACCCTCGACGCTCAGCTCGCTCTCACCGAAAAACAGTTCAAGGCGACCGGCGACAGCGAAAGCTACATGACCGAGAAGTCGGCACTGCTGCAGGCGAAACTGGAGCAGCAGCGGACCGTTGTCGCGAATGCCGAAAAGGCCCTTGAGCAGATGCGGGCCAATGGCGTCGAGCGCTCGAGCACGGCTTATCAGAACATGTACCAGCAGATGCTGAAGGCGAAGGGCGAGATGCTCGATACCGAAAGCGCTATGCAGGGCGTAGCGGAAGCCGGAGACGAAGCAGCCAACGGCGTCAGCGACATGAACAACCAGCTGGCGCAGATCGGGAAGAACGTCAGCATCGAGAACGTCACAAACGCGCTTGACACGATCACCGACGGCATGAAGAAGGTCATGCAGTTTGCCTGGAAGACGGGCGAAGCGATCGTGATGGCGACCTTGGGTGCCGGAGCGTGGGCGGATGAGCTGCTGATGACCGCGGCGCAGTATGAGATCAGCCCGGAAGATCTGCAGCGGTGGCGGAAAACCGCGAACATCATCGACACAGACGTCGACACGATCCTGACTGCTCAGGACAAACTGAAGCGCGGCCGGGAAAAGGGCGACAAGGAGACGATGGGCGCTCTGGCCTACCTGGGCGTGGATCCAACCGGCAAGAGCGACATGGATATCTTCTGGGAAGCCGGTCAGGCAATTGCCCAGCTTGGCAAGGAAGAAGACAAGGTATCCTACGCCCAGAAGATGTTCGGGAAGTCCTGGCGCGAACTGCTTCCGCTGTTCACCGCCGGGCGTGAAGAATGGGAAGAGACGAACCAAAGCTGGAGCATCGTCGAAGAGGATCAGCTTGAAGGCATGGGCAAGATGGACGACCAGTACCAGAAGCTGCAGGGCGAGTTCGAGACCTTCAAGATGGAAATGCTCAGCGCGTTCTCCGGCCCTCTTACCCAGGGCATGGAAACGATCACCAACCTGTTCAAGCAGCTGAACGAGTACCTGGATTCTCCGGAAGGACAGGCCCTGCTGCAGCAGCTGGGGGACACGATCAGCTCACTGATCACCGACCTGACACAGGTGAGCCCGGAAGACGTGATCAACGGTCTGAGCACGGTTGTGGAAAACGTCACAAACGGTCTGAAATGGATTTCTGAACACAGCGGTGAAGTCGTGGCCGGAGTCGGGGCGTTCATTGCGGCGTGGGCCGGTCTGGAAGTCGCCAAGGGCGTGACTACGGTCCTTCAGCTGATCAACGGCATCAAGGGCCTTACCGCGGCGAATGCTGCGAGCGCCGGAGCGGCTGCCGGCGGAAGCTGGGCAAGCGCGTTCGCATCGGCAGCGATGAAGGCCGCGCCGTTCCTGGCATTCCTGTATACGCTGCTTAATCCGGCATCCGGATCGGATGCGCTTGGGAGCAACGACCTGCTGGATGCGAACGGACAGCTTACAAACGAGGCGAAGGCCTACGGTTATCAGCAGGACGAAAACGGACAGGTTTATCTGCCGACGCCGGAGTGGCGCAGAAAAGAAGAGGAAGAAAACGTCCGGAAGCACCAGGAAACGACCTTCGGCGGGGATGCGGAAAGCGCGACCGACAGAAACGCCCGTATTCTGAGAAGTTCCAAAGCACTGGAAGATCTCCAGAGCGCGGCCGACAAAATGGACCAGACCGCCGCGGAACTGACCGGCGGATCTGACAAGCAGAAGCAGTCCAGCAGCGAGATGAGCACGGCGGCGAACACCCTGAAGGGCATGCCGGCGGAAGTATACGACGCGATCCTGAAGGGCTTTTCAAACGTGAAGATCTACATTGACGGGCAGCAGGCCGGATCGGCGCTGACGCCGTACGTCAATTCGAGCATGGCGGGCATTCTGATGACACTGAACAAGTAACGGGGGCGATCCGATGATTCTTAGCAAACGAGTGGCGCTGGGGGGCGTGCAGCTGGACGAGCTCCACGAACGGATCGTGATCCTGGGGTTTGATCCCGGCGTTCCGAACGAGACGATTCAGGCAACGCCCCGGATGAGCGGCGTCGGTCAGCGGGTGACGGGGCAGCATTGGAACCAGCTTGACGTCAGCGTGACATACGGGATCGACGTCCCGAAGACGAACATGGCGCTGCGCCGGGAGATCTTCGACGCGGTGAACACCTGGGCGCTGCGGCGCGGATGGCTGACGACCAATGAGATGCCGAACCGGCGATTGTACGTCGATAAGGTGGTCGTGCCTGGAAGCGGCGACCTGCGGGAGTGGACCGCACAATTTACGGTGGTTTTCCGGGCGTATAACGTGCCGTTCTGGCAAGATGAACTTCCGGCACAGGTGGCAAGCGGAACGACCGCCAGCGGCCGGATCTGGCTCGCAGCGGGCGGGAACATCGGCAGCGTGCTGGATGTTTCGTTCAGAAATATGTCCGGCATGACGATCAATAACTTCTGGGTGCAGGCGAACGGGAACCGGATCACCCTGGCGGCCCTTGGCCTGGGCGGGAGTTCCACCCTGACGATCAGCCACGGGACGGACGGCCTGCTCCGGATCACGGCGGGCGGTTCCAGCGTATACAACCGGTATAGCGGTGCGGACGACCTGTACGTGAACCCGGGATCGGTCGCGGTCGACTTTGCGGCTGACCGTGCCGGGATCCTGACGGTCCAGAACTACGGGAGGTGGGTCTGATGATCCTTTTGCAGGGGCATAGCATCAGCCCGCTGAAGAAAATCCCGCTGGAGGAAATGAGCCTTCAGCTGAAGGAGCGGGACAGCACCGCGACGATCGTGCCGGCCGACATGGACGGGATCACGGTGAACAGCTGGATGGTGGACGACACGGAGCCCGGGAAGGGCATTGTGTGGCGGGTGAATAGCATCAGCCAGGCATACGCCACCCGGACGCCGACGGTGCAGCTGGAGCACGCGATCAATACGCTGAAGGACCGGATCATGTTCGGAGAGCACAAGCCGAAGGACATTACCGGGAACAGCAAGGCGACCACGGCCACGGCGGAGCAGACAATCAGGTACATCCTAAGCAACCAGAGCGACTGGGTCCTGTGGCGGTTCGACTACGCAGGGACCAGCAACCCATATCAGTTTGACGGCGACACGCTGTTCGACGCGCTGGAGACGGTCACCAGCAGCCTAAAGAATGCCTGGTGGACTTATGACATGACCGTATACCCGTTCCGGTTAAACATTATCAGGAAGGATAACACGGCATATAGTGAGCTACGGACAGGGCGAAACCTGAAAACAATCACAAAGACGATCGACAAGAGCGGGATGTATACCCGGTTCTACCCGATCGGCAAGGACGACCTGCACCTGAGCGACTACGCGGTAGACCGGAACACGGAATACTACGGCGTGATCAGCAAGGTGGATACCGACGCGAGCATCGACACGGAAGCGGAGCTGCGGCGGTGGGCGAATGAGCGGCTGGACGACCACGCGGAGCCTACGGTCACGATCGACGTGGAAGGTCTGGACCTGGCGGACGCGACAGGGGAAGAACTGGACCGGATGTGGTTGGGGTACTGCTGCCGGATCCCGCTGGCGGAGTTCGGCACGACCATCACGGAGCGGATCGTCGGGCTGACCTTCCAGGACAAGCTCCGACAGCCGGAGGTCGTCAAGGTCACGCTGAGCAACAACCGCACGGATTTGACGAAAATCATCGCGGATTCGATGAAGAGCAGCGGGAAGGGCAAGCGGACATCGACAAAGCAGGACAAAGAGGATCATGCCTGGTTTGAGGATACCGACGATCATGTCGCCATGTGCGCGGAGGCACTGATCGGGCGGGATAAGAACGGTGTGGACTGGTACCGGCTGTCATCCATCATCGTTGACGGCGAGGGCATCCATCAGAAGGTTGAAAGAACTGATGGCCGGGTGACGACAGCATACACGCTGATCGACCAGAATGAGAACGCGATCAAACTGGAAGCAAAACGCGCGTCCGATGAAGAAGGCAGGCTGAGCGGCCAAATCACCGTTCAGGCCGACCGGATCACCGCGGAGGTCACCCGGGCGAAGGATTCGGAACTTCAGCTGCAGGGCAAGCTGCTTGTCAGCGCGGACGCGGTTTCGATGGTTGTAAACCAGGGGAGCGATACACGCGAAATCAAATACTATGAAAAGTATTCTGACTTCCCGCTTCCAGGAAGCAACCTGTACAGATATTACGATATGCAGTTCCATCGCTACTACGAATGGAGATCCGGCGGATATGTCCGCATCGGCGACGATAAAACAATCAAGGCTGCCGATATCTGTACATCCATCAATGAAAGCGTGGATCCGATCGCCGTCATCAATGCCAGCAAGATCTACCTGCTTGGACAGACGATCGCGAACACGATCACGGCGAACTATATCGACTCGAAGATCTCTACGCTGGCCACGCTGCACGCGAAGGACATCTCAGCGAACAGCATCACAGCCGGCGTGAATCTGTACCTGCCGAACGGCCTGAGTGTGTATTCCCAGGGCATCTGGCAGATGTCGCTTACGCTAAGTGGCAACACTTACACCCTTAAGGAACTGAAACTGAACGGTGAC
>Ga0310691_10002939_pt1 | contig 21363 bp, 14 predicted proteins | sample 176DNAGHGlowgp2_FD_203887 | JGI IMG/M metagenome (GOLD analysis project Ga0310691, IMG submission 203887) | Sheep rumen microbial communities from Palmerston North, Manawatu-Wanganui, New Zealand - 1766 DNA GHGlow gp2 (v2) (version 2) | ecosystem: Host-associated > Mammals > Digestive system >...
CAGTTCGAGATGTATCCTATTGAGGAAGCCCATCCGACTAGTCCTCCGCAACAGTTGACATTGTCGCCATTTATGCTTCCGGCAAAGATGCAGTCCTGCAACAAATTGATTTCGTCTCCCACATTGAAGAGTCCAGCCAGTCCGCCGTGTGTGCCGTCGCCGTTGACGGTGCCGTTGATGTCGATGTAGCTCTGGCAGCGAAGCAGAGTGCCGCCCTGCAGGTTGGCCACAAGGCCGGCGAACTTCTTGCTTGTCTTTATTGTGCCTCGGACAGTGAGGTCCTTCACGGTTCCCGACAGGTTGCAGAAGAGGCCGGCGAAGTCAGCGCTGCGCGAGAGTGCGATGGTGATGGTGTGGCCTGCTCCGTCGAAGGTGCCGCTATAGGGCTTGTCGGTTCCTATCATCGTGGAGGAATAGTTGGTGAAGTTGATGTCGGCCTTCAGCACAGCATGTAGATCCGTCTTCCCCGCATTGACGCGATATGCGAAGTTAGACAGTTCTTTAGCTGTGGCAATCTCTATCGTCTCATGCTGCTCTTCGTCGGATGGGCTTGCGTTTATCTTGTCGTCGAGCCACGGGATGCGGTTCTCGACATATTCCTTTATCCATCCCACCTCGACCTCAAACGAGCCTCCGGCCCTCGGGTTGACCTGTATCGTCTGGTTCAGGATGGGCCATCGCATGAAGTTGAGGCGCTGCGACTGCATCAGCTCAGCGGCAGTGGAGTCGATGTATGCGGTGAGGCTTTCAGCAGTGATGTCTTCTTGTTCACGAACTGTGTTCCACATTTCAGCCATCGAAGTGCGAAGGGCAGGGTCGGAGAACAGCCGCTTGAGCAAGGCACGCGAGTTGCCGGCACCGCCTCGGGCAAGGGAAAGGAAGTCGCCCAAGTCGTTGGTGGGGAAGTTGCGGTAGTCGTTGTCAAAGGCATTGTCGAAGTCCCAGACAGGTCCGATGCGGAACAAGTTATCGTTTCGCTCCTTTGTGATGTAGCAACTCCAGAACGCATCGGGATTGCCTGCCAACTCCTCTGCCAGGAAGTACTGCAAGAAGCTCCTCTCGTCGAGGTGCAGCCGGAACCCCGACTCAGGGTCGTCGAAGTTGGAGGCAAGGATGGAGGCTTCCATGCTGTTGAACTCTTGGCGTATGTACGCAGCCTGCTCGGTCGTGATGTCATCCTCGTCGGGGCTTTTAATGGTGATTGGGTTCCCTGCCATGCTTGTGAACCACGATGCCTCTTGGCTGGCGTAGCCGTCAAGCTCCAGCAGGTAGCCGCCCGTCAGTGCTTCGCCCTCCGTGTCTGTCGGCTCCATATCGGTGATGTCGATGCGGTTCTTGTCAACAGTCAGTTGGTCGGTCAGTTGGTAGCAGCCTCGGTATTCGCCATTGACGATGACGTCCACCGGTTTGCTCCAAGGCACGTAGCTCATGCCCATGCGACGTGCTATCTCGAAGGCCACGAGGTTGCGCATCAAGGTCTTGTCGTCGTAGTTGTTGATGAGCGTCCATTTCTTGGCTTTGGCCGGCGAGCGCATGTCAGAGTTCTTGAAGATGCGATGCGCCTCGTCGAACTTGATACGGTAGGGCTTCTTGGGGTGTTGCATCGAAGCATTGCCGCGCAAACGCGATGTGCCGCTCTCTTCCTGTATCATCGTGCCGTCGGCATAGATGATGGTGAAGTGCGAAGTGATTTCGTTCACCTTGTCGTATGGCTCGACGTTATCTGTGGTGTGAAAAGAGACGGTCGGGAGGTTAGTCAGTTGGTAGAAGTGGCTGTCATCGCCTTCTCCGGCATGTCCATAAAAAGCAACTTCCGCTACGTTGCATCTTGCATCGGCAGGACCGACGTAGCGAACATAGCGGAAGGCGCGAGAGACATTGACATTGGCATAGCTCATTTCACCGATGATGCCGGGCTCGTCTATAAGATATAGCGGCACGGCATCATGGAAGTCGGGTGTGCTGGCCCCCTCAAAAAGTGCCAGCACCATGCGTCCCGGACCAAGACCGTCGTTGCGTGGCGACCAGCCGACACGGGTGATGATGTGCGGTTCGCCCAAGTCGAGGCCGACCCACGTCCTGCTGCGCTCGTAGGAGGCAAAGCAGGTGGAGAGGTCGCCGTCGAAGGCGTTGGCAGCGGTATTGACCGTCGTGCTGGCCTTTCCGGTAGAGTAATCGACGCTCTCCCTTGTGCCTATCACAGTACCGGTCAGCAGTTTGTCCTGGGCAAAGCTGTTTAGGGAGAGGCTCGACATCAGGAGGAATAGCACCATGGACAATGCGGAGTTCCCTGTTGCCTTCTTGCTCTCCTCCTGCTTCAGCCCGCAGAAGGGACAGAAGTGGGCATCAGAGGGGACAGGCGAACCGCATTCGGGGCAGTACTTAGTCTTGCGCCGAGGCTTGTGGTCGTGTACCATCTGTGCACTCACGATACCTGTCGGCACTGCCATGATGGTATAGCCCATGAGCATGACGATAGCGCTGAGTATGCGCCCGACGAGTGTCGAAGGGGCAATGTCGCCATAGCCTACCGTCGTCATCGTGACGACAGCCCAGTAGATGCTTGTCGGTATATCGACGAAGGGCGTGTCGGGCATGTCGCCTTCCACAATGTACATGAGTGTGCCCATGCTGATAACCATGATGACCATGAAGAGGAAGAAGACAGCCACCTTCGGCGCACTGATGACCAGAGAGCGCATCAGCAGGTCTCCTTCTTTCAGGAAGCTGAAGAGCTTGAACACACGGAAGACGCGGATGAGGCGGAATGTGCGCACTATCATCAGGTAGCGCACAGGGCCGAAGATCCATCCTATGTAGAGCGGAAGGGTGCTCAGCAGGTCGATGATGCCGAAGAAGCTCAGGGCATACTCGCGTGGCTTGTCGGAACAATAGAGCCGGCAAAGATATTCCAGCGTGAAGAAGAAAGTGAAGATGTACTCCAGTACGGTGAACACCTGCTTGAGTGTAGGCGGTATTCCCTGCATACTCTCCACCACGACGACCAGAATGCTTGCAACGATACACCAGAGCAGGGCGACGTCGAACGCCTTCCCTGCTGGTGTGTCGCTTTGGAATATGATGATGCGCAGCCTTTCACGCAGCGCTTCGTTGTGCATGGCTTTCTGCCACAGTCGTCGGATGGGGTTCATGCTGTTTCAGAGTATTCGGAGTATTCAGAGGATTCAGATTTATCAGAACAGAGAGTTCTCGATAATCTTGCCCATCTGCCAGACGCAACGTACCTTGAGCTTCTCGTCGAGGATGAGGACGTCGGCATCCTTGCCGCGAGCCAGGGCACCCTTACGGTCGAAGACGCCCATGATGTGGGCCGGCGTCTCGCTTGCCATACGTACGGCATCCTCCAGAGGTACCTCGGCCTGCGTTACCATTGTGCGGACAAGGCGGTCGCTGGTGGCGATGGAGCCGGCAAGGGCAGAGCGGTCGGCAAGCTTGCATACGCCGTCCTCGATGATTACGCGGTCGTCGAATGCCTTTGCGTCGGGACCAGCAGCAGCTACGGCCAGGGCATCGGTGATGACTGCCATGCGCTCAACGCCCTTAATCTTGTAAGCCATGCGCAGGATGGTGGGCGGAACGTGGATGCCGTCGGCGATGCATTCGATGGTCATGTCATCGATGAGATAAACGCTCTCCACCGTGCCTTCGTACTTGTAGCCCATCTTGTTATGGAAGCCAGGCATGGCGTTGTAGAAGTGGGTGACGTGTGTGAAGCCAGCTTCGAAGGCGGCCTTCACGTCGTCGTATTCTGCATTGGTGTGCGCTATGCTTGGCAGGACACCCTTCTCGGCACAGTAGCGTCCGAACTGCAAGGCTCCGGGCAACTCCGGTGCGGCATCCCAGCGGGTCAGGCAGTCGGAGTGCTCCACGATGGGGATGTACTCGTTGGGGTCAGGGTTCTTTATCCACTCGGGCAGTTGTGCTCCGGCCTTGTTGGGGCTGAGGTAGTGACCTTCGAGGTGCAGTCCCAAGATGGGAGAATCCTTATCCTGCATCAGTTGGGAGCAAGTCTTGACGGCCTTCTCTATCATCGGAACCGTGCTGCTGCTCAGGGTGGGGAATATGCTGGTCGTGCCGTGCTTTGCGTGCGCTTCTACAGCGGTGCGGAATGCTTCGGGAGTGCCTTCCTGGAAGTCTCTGCCGCCTCCGCCGTGTACGTGCATGTCGATGAAGCCAGGCACTACGTACATGCCTTTTGCATCAATGAGGTCAGCGCCGATGACGGCAAGGTCGCAGTTCGTTACTTCCAGGATTTTCCTGTCTCTCAGGATGATGCTGCCGTTCTTGAGCCATCCCTGCGGCGTCAGGATCTTTGCGTTGATGATTTGTGTTAACATAGTTGTTAGTTTATGAGGTTGCTAGTTTATGAGGTTGTTAGGTTATGAGGTTATGAGGTTATACCATGCTATATACGACGTCCATTATCTTCTTGCCGATGGCGTCGGCTGCTTCCATTGTGCTGGCTTCGCTATAGACGCGGATGATGGGCTCGGTGTTCGACTTGCGCAGGTGTACCCACTTGTCGGGGAAGTCTATCTTCACGCCGTCGATGTCGTTTACCTCTTCGCTCTTGTACATCTCCTTGACCTTAGCGAGGATGGCGTCCACGTCGGTCTCTGGTGTAAGGTCGATGCGGTTCTTGGCGATGAAGTAGGGAGGATAGGTGGCACGAAGCTGGCTGGCTGTCATGCCCTTCTTGGCCATATAGGTCAGGATGAGTGCGATGCCTACGAGGGCGTCGCGACCGTAATGGGCAGCGGGATAGATGACGCCACCGTTGCCTTCGCCGCCGATGACAGCGTTCGTCTCTTTCATCTTCGTCACGACGTTCACTTCGCCTACGGCTGCTGCGTTGTACTCGCAGCCATACTTCCGCGTTACGTCTCTCAGGGCACGGGTGGAGCTGAGGTTGCTGACCGTGTTGCCGGGTGTGTGCTGCAGGATATAGTCGGCCACTGTGACGAGTGTATATTCTTCGCCGTACATGGTGCCGTCTTCGCAGAAGAGGGCAAGGCGGTCAACGTCGGGGTCAACCACGAAGGCGATGTCGTGCTCTCCCTTCTGCATCAAGGCTTTGATGTCGGCAAGGTTCTTCTCGAGCGGTTCGGGATTGTGCTGGAAGTCGCCCGTCGGTTCGGTGAAGAGGCCTGTGACGGTCTTCACGCCGAGCTGTTCCAAGAGCTTCGGCAGGATGACGCCGCCGACGCTGTTGACGCTGTCGAAGGCGACGCGGAAGTTAGCCTTCTTGATGGCTTCCACATCCACAAGGTCGAGGCCAAGCACCATGTCGATGTGCTTCTGGTCGTAGGTATTGTCTTCGCGATAAGAGCCAAGGTGATCGACGTCGGCGTACTCGAAGTCTTCTGCTTCAGCGATGCGGAGCACTTCATTTCCTTCCTCTTTGTTGAGGAACTCGCCGCGGGAGTTGAGCAGCTTCAGGGCGTTCCACATGCGGGGGTTGTGGCTGGCTGTGATGATGATGCCGCCGCAGGCGCCTTCCATGGTGACGGCAATCTCGGTGGTGGGCGTCGTGGCGAGGCCGATGTTGACCACGTCGAAGCCCATGCCCATGAGCGTGCCGCAGACCACATTCTTGACCATAGGTCCGGAGATGCGTGCGTCGCGACCGACAACAATCTTGTTGCTCTTTACCGTTGTGGTGCGGCGGATGAGTGTAGCGTAAGCAGATGTGAATTTCACGATGTCGAGGGGGTTGAGCGTATCGCCTGCCCTTCCTCCGATGGTGCCTCGGATGCCCGAGATGGATTTGATAAGAGTCATGGTAATTTACAATTTGACGATTTACGATTTGTGTACTATTTGGTAATTAGGCTATTTACTAGAGGTTAGAGGTTAGAGGTAAGTGGTAAGAGGATTGCTGGGGATGCTATTTCACCTTTATATTTTATGATAATCCGTATAAGTACCCTTTACTCCCCTCTTTGGGAAGTAGTCAGATAAGTACCCGTACTTATGGTGATAAGTACACGTAGTTATTCGGATAAGTACACGTACTTATGGCGACAAGTACACGTACTTTTTTCCATAGGGAATTTTTGCGGATTATCATATTTTATTATTCAACTTTCAATTTTTCAGAGGGCTTACCTCCTTCGACGTATGGCCAGCCATCCTTGTCCCACTGTATGCAGTCGATGAAGAGCGGGCGGCTGTTGGGGCGGCGGCTACCTTGGATGTGGCAGTGGTAGAAGATGTACTCTTTGCCGTCCTTGGCTTTGAATATCTCGCCGCAGTGTCCGGGACCGTAGAAATGGTCGCCCTCGTCGCTGTGGAGCACGGTTGTGGCAAAGCCTTCGTCCATGCGGTTGCCGTCGCGGTCGAGGAAGATGTCGGTCAGTTTCTTGGCCCTACCCACTCTGAGCTGGTAGGTGTGGTTGCCGAAGAACCCTGAGCTGACGAAGAGATACCAGTATTTGCCGTGCTTATGGAGGTAGGAGCCTTCGAAGACCTTCGAGCGGTCGGGACATTGCTCCACCGTGAGGCCGGCCACGTGCTCGTACTTCGCCCCTTCCTTCAGGGAGAGCCCGTCCTTGTTGAGTTCTACACGATGTATGCCGCCCACGCTTCCGAAGAAGAGCCACACCTTGCCCGTCTTGGGGTCGGTGACGACTTCCGGGTCGATGGTGTCGTGTATGCCTGTGTCGAGGCTGCTTGTGATGATGCCTACGAACTGGAACTGCCCTGGGGCAAACTCTTGCAGCACACCGATGTTGCTGTCCTCGGCGCTGTTGTAAAGCGTGAGGTAGAGGTTGCGCTTGCCGTTGACCATGGCTACGTCGGGAGCCCAGTAGCGCTGAGCCACGGCTTGCATCTTGCCCCACGACGCGATGTCGATGGGAGCCACGTCGCTCATCTCCCAGTGGAAGAGGTCGTCGCTCACGATGGAGCGTGTCGGGTTGGTGGCAAGGCAGTGGTAGCGTCCGTCTTCGCCCAGCCATACGGTCGGGTCGGGCCAGTCGCGTGGCCAAACGGGGTTAGAGGCTTCTTGTGCTGAGGCTGCACACGGCAAAAGTAAAAGTAGTACAAACAGGAGGATGGAGAGGAACATATCTTTAGTGTTGCTTTACATAGTTAATATCCAAATCGAGGAGCTCTGCAATCAAAGCATCGTCATAGCCTTTGGCGCGCATTCGGGTGACGTTGGCAATACGTTCTTTCTCGCGTTCCATGCGTTCCTCAGCTCTTCCCTCAGCTCTTCCTTCAGCTCTTCCTTCAGCTCTTCCTTCAGCTCTTCCTTCAGCTCTTCCTTCAGCTCTTCCTTCAGCTCTTCCTTCAGCTCTTCCCTCTTTTTGTGCTGTGGAAATGACGTCGTTCTGAATCATAATAGCATCCAGATGACGGTCGTAAGAAATCTGTTCCTCGCGAGGCATCTGCATGTACTGCAGTTGCCTGCGTGCTTCTTGCAGGCCGGGTGCAGTGGTGTCATCCTTGATGTGCCCTGAGCGCAGGTAGTCCAGCCATTCCTCCAATGGAGTTGTTGCAACCTTGTTGAACTCGTTTACGCGAATGAGGTAGTACTCGGGGAAGATCTGTTCGGGTGTCTTCATCTCGATGACATCCTTTTCCTTTGTCGTTATTTGGAGCGTGTCGCCGGTGTGAACGCCCGTGAACGTGGTCTGTCCATGGTAGAGGTAGTCGGCACCCTTGCCGAGGTCGAAGTAGAGAATGCTGATGCTATAGACCTTCTTCACCTTGTCGTACTTGTCGCCGAGTTGTATGTGCTCGGTGATGGACTTTGCCACACCGTAGAGTATGCGCTCCAGATAGTAGAGTTCCCTTGTGAGCTGTATCTCCACGATGATGATTTCGCCCTTGGAGTTCTTCGCTTTCACATCGACGCGGTTGAACTTGTCGTCGAAAGTGTCCTGGTTGCCTTCACTTTCGAGTATCTCGTCGATATGTACTTGCTCGTTCAGAAGTACTGTGATGAGTCCCTCAAGCACGCCGAAGTTGGCTTTATTGCGGAGCATACGCTTGGCTGCCCAGTCGAAGCGTACATATTTGTCTTTTGCCATGATGTAACCCTCCTTTGTTAAGTCCTGCAATTGTTCTGCAAAGATATAAATAAAAAGCAGAATAGCCAAAGGAAAAGGTGAAAAACATTATGAAACCAAGTGAAAATGACTAAAAGCCGTTGGATAAGCAAAAAAAACGGGATGCCTGCTGGGTTCGTTACTTGCAGACATCCCAATAGATGATGTGTAAGGTATCAGATGCTATGAGGGTTTAGTTGACTTTTGTCATTCGAGTATAGCCTCCCAGTTCATTATCAGTATGCACTTGATTTGAGTGTATTTCTTTGGAAGAATGCCCCAACCCATACCCGATACCATTTTAGGCGATTCCTGGAGGGACGCGGTGAACCAAGAAGAAAGCAGATGCGTGTTTAGCGTGGCAATTTGGCGCACGTCTATAACGGCAGAATCCGGCGCACTTCCCAGCGCACCGGAACCGTCGGAATTCCTGATATTAACTTCTAAAACCTTACATGCTATTGGTTCACGAACCTGTAGTTCGTTACGCCGCACTCCTTCATAATGCTCTTGATGCGGTCAATGTGCTTCTGCGGGACGCCCTTGCAGACGTTGATGCGGACACTGTGGTCGTTGCGGATAGCCACTTCCTTCAGATGGACGCTGATGTCGTCCACGTCCCACTTCCACGAGCAGATGGTGTAGTTCTTCCAACTGAAGCCGTCGAAGTCGCCTCGCCGTTCCCAAATGCTCGTCTTGGTGCCGCAGTCCTTAGGAGGCGTGCCAGTCAGCAGGATGGTCAGCTCTGGGTTGATGTTACCCTTCACGCCAGCGGGTATCTGAACAGGCTTCGTGGTGAGGTTGACCGTTAGCTTCTCCCCCTTGGACCGCATCTGTATCTCCACCTTCTTCAAGGCCGAGGCTGGCAGGTTGGGCAGGTTGTTGACATCGAGCTGCTTGCCGTCGAGCATGACGTTGTAGTACTTCGTATGGAACGCCATAGGATAGCCACAATCGGGATGCTCCTCGATGAAGGAGTTGTCGCCCTTCACCACCCAAGTTCCCTTGAGCCACGAGACCGCGATGGCAGGCCCGTGCTTCTTGATAAAGTCCTTTGCGTTGTCCTTCGGAATAAAGGCATTCAGCATTCTGCCCTTATAGAACCCTCGTACTTCATCGGTCGTTACGATTCCCATGCCAGGTACAGCCACCTCGACAGGGCCGTTATCTTGTACTTGGTCGTTCTCCTCGACGATAGATGAAACTGTCTCATTCGAAGGGATTATCTCCTCGACTTTGGGTTTGGCCCAGACAACTACGGCCAGAGCCATGAGTGCCGGCAGGATGAGAGCCTTGCCCATCAGCCAGCGGTTGGATTTGTGTGTGTGCATCATGTTGATTCTTTTCTTGAGTGAATGGTGACTGAGGTTGTTGCAGACCGTCTGCAGTCGGCTGCCCACAGCTTTCGTCACGAGTAAGAGTTGATATGTCTTTGCATCGATGCCAAAGGAAAGTACGGCGTTGTCGGCCTCGTATTCGTGTACGGCCTTGAGGTCGCGTCCCAGGAGATAGACGAAGGGATTGAACCACTGGACAGCCTTCACCGCCTCGAGCAGCAGGAGGTCGTAGGTGTGGCCAAGGCGTATGTGAGCCTGCTCGTGGGCCAGGATGGGGCGTCGCAGATGCTCGTAGTCCGAGGCGCTTATTATTATATAATGTAGGAAGCTGAAGGGTGCGAAGTTGCCTCCACGAATGACGATTGTGTTGCCCAGCTCGTCTTTTGTGTGTACGCCGCTCCTTATCTCCCTGAAGAGGCGGAAGAGCCCCACAAAGAAGATGGCGAGGGAAGCAAGGAAGCCGATGAGATAGACACAGCCTCCCACAGTCCCTCCAAGGGAAAAGCCTTCCCCAGCCCTTCCAAAGGAGGGGTGAATCGCCGCCATCCCGTGTTCGGACGGATTGGCTGCCTGTTCGGACGGATTTGTAATCCGGCCGTATTGCGTATAGGGATTTGCAATCCCGCCGTTCTTGCCTGCGCATTGCAAATGCTTATGTTCAGTCCTGTCGGATTTCAAATCCGCCAGGACCGTGGCGGTCTCTTCGCCTGGTTTTCTCCCCCTAAAGGGGAAGTCAGAGGGGGCCTCTCGTTCTGCCAGAACAACCTCTGGCTTCTCGTAACAGAGGAACTGCGGCTTCTGTATGGAGAGTCGTATTAGAGGCAGCACCAATGAGGTGACGAGCACGCTAAGCAGAGCGATTCTGTTGAAGCGGTGAAACGTCTCGCGGCTCAGCAGCAAGGCAAAGCCTCCGTAGAGGACTGCCAGCAGCAATGACGACTTTATGATATATGCCAACATAATTGTAAACTTTAAGGTATCACCTAATTCTGAATTTATGATTATCCACTAAAGCCCCCCTTTGCTTCCCTCTTAGGGAAGTGGTCAGATAAGTCCACGTACTTATGGCCATAAGTACACGTACTTATGAGGATAAGTCCACGTACTTATGGCGACAAGTACACGTACTTTTTTCCATAGGGTAATTTTGCGGTTCATCAAATTGAATTTAATCATTTTGAATTAAAGAGAGTATTTCCCTCAGCTCCTCGTCCGAGAACTCCTCGTTCTGTATGAGGAAGGAGCAGAAGCTCCCCGCCGAACTACCGAAGAGCGTGTCCTTTACGTCGTTCACCACATGGGCTATGTACTTCTCGCGCGAGAGCATGGGCGAATAGTAGAAGGTGCGGCCCGTTTCCTCCTTGCGTTTGTGCTCCACATAGCCTTTCGCTTCGAGTATCTTCAGGAAGGTGGCAACGGTGGTGTAGGCAGGTCGAGGCTCAGCATAGCCTTCCACAATCTCATTCACGGTCAGGGCATGAGAGGCATCCCATAGCACGTTCATTACTTCCATCTCTGCCCGAGTCAGTGGCTTCATCTTATCATTTGACGTCTTCACAACAGTACGATTTGATGGTTAAACATCGTTTTCCTACCGCAAAGGAACAGACTTTACCGCAAGCAGACAAGGCATATACGAAAAAAGGCAGCTCAGGGGGCTGCCTTTTAACATTTTTGTTTAGTTTGCCAAGGTTCAATTATTAGTAGTTAACAAATGAGCTTCGCTGCTAAGCTTTTTTTGCCTTTTGTTTTGCCGTTAAGCGAGAAAAGTGTAACTTTGCAGGCAAAAGAAGCAAAGTTTATCAATATGAAGTTCCCTATCCGTCTTTCAATCATGGATGCTTTAGCGTCAAAGGTGCCCTCTGTGTGCACTGTGCTATCATTCCTTCACCTTTTCACCTTTTCGCTTTTCGCAGAAGATGTGCTCGACCCCGTGGCTGACCCGGCTGCCGTGGTAACGTCAGGCAATGCCCGCTTCACCGTGCTCACCAGCAGGATGATACGCATCCAGTACAGCGCGACGGCACAGTTTGAGGACCGCGCCACCTTCGCCATCGTCAACCGCCGCCTCCCCGTGCCTGAGTTCACAACCGAGACAACAGATGGCTACCTCTACATCCGCACAGAAGATGTAGAACTGCGTTACAAGGAGGGCAGCGTCTTCAAGGCGACCGACAAGAAGCCCGACAACCTGATGGTCACGTTCCAGATGAATGGCAGAAACGTCATCTGGTATCCCGGCAAGGACGACTCGATGAACCTGCTCGGCACGAACCGCACGCTCGACCAGGCTTGGGGCGACAACAAACGAGGCAACCTGGAGAAGGGCCTCCTCTCGAGAGCAGGATGGAGCATCATCGACGAGAGTCCTGCCACTACACGCGGTGACGGCAGTACGACATACGCCTTCGAACCGAAAGAAGATGGCATCACCTGGTGGGCCAATCCCGTGGACAAGACGGCCATTGACTGGTACTTCCTCGGTTATGGACATGAGTATAAGGCATGTCTGGGCGACTACATTAAGGTGGGAGGTCGCGTGCCGATGCCGCCCAAGTACATCCTCGGCTACTGGTACAGCCGTTATTGGGCATACACGCAGGCCGAGTTCCAGCAGATAGTCCGCGACGTGGAGAGCTATGACATCCCGATGGACGTGCTCATCATGGATATGGACTGGCACAAGAGCGGCTGGACCGGCTGGAGCTGGAACACGAACCGCATCCCCAACCCCAAGGGACTCATCAACTATATGCATCAGCATGGATTGAAGACAGCCCTCAACCTGCACCCCTCAGATGGTGTTTCGACCAAAGAGGACTACTACAAGGCTATGGCTGCAGACCTGGGCGACACGTCGGGACAGACGCTGCTCTGGAAGGTGGAAGACTACGACTACATGAAGGCGCTCTTCCAGAATGTTATCCGTCCCCACGAGCAGGAGGGCGTCGATTTCTGGTGGCTTGACTGGCAGCAGGCACTCACCGTCGGCAAGCACGGGCAGGAGAAGAGCTACACGCCTGCCGAAGGCTCCGAGACCTTGGGCGAGACCTTCTGGTGCAACCATACCTTCTTCCAGGACATGCAGAAGAACCGTCCCGAGCTACGTCCCGTCATCTATCACCGTTGGGGCGGTCTTGGCTCGCACCGCTATCCCATCTGCTTCTCCGGTGACGCCTGGGCTGCATGGTCAACGCTTGGTTACGAGATATTCTTCACCAGCAATGCCAGCAACGTGCTCTACGACTATTGGGGACATGACCTTGGCGGTCATCAGGGCGGCAACAACGACCCGGAGCTCCTGCTGCGCTGGCTGCAGTTCGGAGCCTATACGCCCATCTTCCGCACTCATGCCACCAACGATGGCAAACTCGAGCGACGCATCTGGAAGTATGCCAACTTCACTCAGCTTCGCGAAGCTGTCCGCGAGCGCTACCGCCTCTTTCCTTATTTATATACGGCTGCACGCGAGACCTACGATACGGGCGTCGGCATGAACCGACCACTCTATTATGACTACCCGGAAGAAGGGAATGCATATACCTACGAGGATGAGTATATGTTTGGCAATGACATGCTCATCGCCCCCATCTACACTCCGCAGCAGAACGGTTATAGCGGTCGCAAGGTATGGCTTCCTGGCGAGGGAGAGAAATGGTGGGACGTGACGCACCATCGCTTGATGTCAGGCAATCAGACCTTCTACGGCAGCTACACGCTCGACGAGTTCCCCGTCTTCTATCGTGCCGGCAGCATCATTCCCTTCTACCCCGTGCAACGCACCGTCGTCACGAATCCTGCTGAGATCATACTCAAGGTCGTCCCCGGCGCCAACGGCTCCGGAAAGTTCTACGAGGACAAGGGCGACAACCAGGACTATAGGGGTGACAGTTGGACGATGACAACCTTCGTGCAGAACCGCAGCGACAGCAACGTATCGCTCACCATCAGCCGTCGCCAAGGCAGCTTCGAAGGTATGCCGACCGAGCGGAAGTGGACCGTACAGTTCCTCGGCACTCCCGCTTCCTTCATCGCAGAAGGCATTACCGTCAATGGCAATCCCGCCAGCGAAGAAGATATCGCATACGACGCAGCGACAGGCACACTCACCGTCACCGTCAGCACGGACAACCTTTCCGCCCCCATCACTATCAATGTCCCGCTGGGCGAAATGGCGTGAGGAAAGGTGAAAAGGTTAAAAGGTTAAAGAGTTAAAAGGTTTAAGAGCAACAGTTATGAAACGGATATTTCTTTTCTTCATTTTTCATTTTTCACTTTTCTCTTTTCACTTAGCATTGGCTCAGACCCGCCTTTGGGTGCGAGGCTCTGCTGTCCCTGGGGGCATACAGGAGCTGACACGCTTCGCGACCAACACAAGCGGTCGCTATACCTTCAAGTTCCACGGCAAGCTGCTCCCAGGCGACCTCTATGTCACCACGACCGACTCGCCGAGGTCTGCCTCGCGCTACTATGCGCCAAAGCTCGTCGATACCAATATCGTGACCGACAAGATGGCCTATACAGCGAAGGCCGACAGCATCGGTGCAGAATGGGCTGTCCTCTTCGAGGCAGACAACTACCGCTTCACCGTCGATACTTACAACAAGCAGCTCACCGGCGAACTCTTCACTCGCTGGTACGAAGCATGGATATGCGGCGGCTGCGTCGAGGACGAGCAGGGCAAGGGCATCTCTGGTCAGGAAGGGCATTGGCAGATAACAGCCGGCAAGCAGATGGAGCAGAGTTGGGACGACCCCAACGTCTTTGAGTGGACTGGCCTGCTGAAAGCTTACAGCTACAATCAGGAGCCCAAGCGCTTCAAGATAAACGGACAGTACGGTTGGAGCCCGAAGGTGCTGCATCCGTTCACGCAGGATGCCTCCATCCTGACAGCCAAGCAAGTTTGGTATAACGGTTCGGAGGATAACAAGTGGGCCATCAACAAGGATGGCTACTACCGCATCCGCATCAACGTCTTCGAGGAAACCATCGAAGGCGAGTACCTTGGCACGGAGATGCCCGACGGCATCGAAGTAATTCAAAATTCAGAATTCAGAATTCAAGACGACGACGCCATCTACAACCTTGCCGGGCAGCGCTTGAGCAAACCTCAGCGTGGCATGAACATCATAGGTGGCAGAAAAGTAATCATTAAATAGAACACTAAATGAATAAGTTCAAAGTTCTCTTGCTCCTTGCTCCTTGCTCCCTGCTCCACGTCTCGGCACAGCAAAGCTACATGGCATCCGAGGATGTCGCAGTCTTCTATCCTGCTCAGTACGATGCAGCGGCGCACAGTCCGTCGCCCATCTTCATTCGCGAGCTGGCTCCGCAGGGTGCGGTTAGCTTTGTCTGGAAGCTCCGTCCCGTCTTCTCCACGGAAGAGGGAAAGAGCGTGGTCCGTATCAAGGTGGATGCCGATGCCGACCTCTATGGAGGCGGCGAAGTGTGGGGACCCCTGCGTCGCAACGGCAAGACCATCGAGTTCTGGAACGTCGATACGCCCTGTTATGGCGTTGACGAAGGCACTCACCTCTACCAGAGTCACCCCTGGGTGCTCGGCCTGCGCAGCGACGGCACCAGCTTCGGCATCATTGCCGACAACACCTGGCAGGCTTGGATGACCACCGATACTGAGGTCGTCTTCCGCAGCATGGGACCCGCCTTCCGCATGGTCATCATCGAGAAGGACTCACCGCAGGAGGTGATGCAGGAGCTGGTGAACCTCACCGGCACGATGGAGATGCCGCCGCTCTGGTCGCTTGGCTACCAGCAATGCCGCTACAGCTACCATCCCGACACACGCGTCAAGGAGATTGCCGACACGCTCCGCTACCACAAGATACCCAGCGACGTCATCTGGATGGACATCCACTACATGGACCAGTACAAGATTTTCACCTTCCATCCGCAGGAGTTCTCGCAGCCCAAGGCGCTCAACGACTATCTGCACAGCAAGAACTTCAAGAGCGTCTATATGATTGACCCGGGCGTCAAGGTGCAGAAGGGCTATTGGGTGGACGACCAGCTCATGGAGAACGGCTATGCCGTGCGCGACGAAGAGGGCAACGCCTACGTCGGCAAGGTCTGGCCGGGCGACTGCCACTTCCCTGATTTCACGCGTCCCGAGGTGCGTTCCTGGTGGAGCACACTCTATCCTCCCTTCATGGCACAGGGCGTAGATGGCATCTGGAACGACATGAACGAGCCGGCAGTCTTCGGCGGACCGCGTTCATCCATGCCCATTATGAACATGCACCAAGGCGGCGACGGATTGCGGCCCGACGTACACTTGCGCTACCATAATATATATGGCCTGAACATGGTACGCGCCAGCCGCCAAGGTCTGCTCTTGGCAAATCCCACGAAACGACCTTTCATCCTGAGCCGAAGCAACTTCCTTGGCGGTCATCGCTATGCGGCAACATGGACGGGCGACAACTACTCCAATTGGGAACAGTTCATGGCTTCCATCCCGATGTCCATTACGCTCGGCCTGAGCGGACAGCCCTTCAACGGTCCCGATATGGGCGGCTTCTGCGGCGACAGCAACGGGAAGCTCGTGGCTAACTGGACAGCCGTGGGCGTCTATTTCCCCTTTGTTCGCAACCATTGCATCGATGGCGGTCGGGCACAGGAGCCTTGGGCCTTCGACCAGGAGTGCCTCGACGTCTGCCGCACCGCTATCAACCGCCGCTACCGCCTCATGCCCTACGTCTACACCCTCTTCCAGGAAGCCAGCAAGGACGGTATGCCCGTGATGCGTCCCGTCTTCATGGCCGACACCAAGGACAAGAGCCTGCGAGCCGAAGAGAAAGCCTTCATGCTTGGCGGCGACTTGATTATCATCCCTCGCTGGGCAGGCGATGCCAACCTTCCCGCAGGCGACTGGGACATCCTGCCGCTCGAGGACAAGGATGACGGCTTCCAGCCCTATCTGGCACAACGTCCCGGCTCCATCATCCCGATGGCAAACCTCTACCAGAACACTGTCGAGATGAAGACCGACAGCCTCACGCTTCTTGTCAATCCCGACAGCGAGGGTAGGGCAGAAGGCCGCCTCTACGAGGATGCAGGCGACGGCTTCGACTACCAACAAGGCCAGTTTGCTGAGTACAAGCTGCAGGCATCGACCGAAGGCAAGAAGCTGACTGTCAGCCTCCGCCAAGTGGATGGTAAGAACAAGGAGAAGCAACGCACCCTTCGCGTCGGCATTGTCTGCGACGGCAAAGTGACCTACAGCCCATGGACGTCAGGCAGCTCCGTCACCATGAAAGCCGTCAGCGACAAGCAGCCAGCCATCGACAAGACGAAGCTCACCTTCCCCCAGGTGCCCGACCTCGGGAAATAGGATTACTTCACTCTCTTCCCGTCGGGGGAGAACGTCATGCCGTCCTTGACGATGTAGAGATGCCCGTCGCGGATGACCTTCTGCGTGCCAGTGGTTCTCTCTGCCTTCACCTCCGTCAGTCCATCGGCGAGTTCCGTCACAAGGCTTCTCAGGCCAGGCTCCCTCTGGACGAACCAGTTATAGACAAATTGGGATTGCACCTCGACATCGACGATGTCCAAGATGGCGGAACCCCATCCCCATCGCTCGCCATGATGAGGGTAGGAGCGTGCCAGCCCCTGCCCAAGAGCCGATGACGGGAAGGACAGCGCCAGTTGTCTCATCTGCTCCATCGTCCCAGCTTCCATGGCACGCCAGTATTCGTCAATGTATGTCTCGGCGAAGTCCAGGCATTCCTCGTTTTCAAACAAACGTGAGAAGAAGATCCCCCTTTCCCTGTGTGTCCTCGACCACAGTTCAGGGTATTTCATACTGGAGTCCATGTCCCATACTGCCGGCATCCGCATCAGCGACGAGGCATCCTTGTTCTGTCTGGCGATGTAGATGTTGGCACCGGCGGCATCGTATGTGCCCAGGATGTCGTGCAGCAGAATCCAACGGGCAAAGGACCGCACGTCTATCACCTCCGGGTAGTTGCTCGAGGAGACGGATGCCTCGAACCGCTCAATGTCCTCGCGGATGTAGTCTGTCTGTTCCTCCGTAATGTCCTCTTCTTTAGGATATTTGAACGTCCATCCCATGAAGTTAATCAAGGCAGAGCTGATGCTGAACGGTTCGTTCCAGAAGTAGGCATTCAGCTCTATGATGTATCCCTCGTCCTTGTCCACATCAATGCGGCAATCCTTGTCGCGCGTGATGTTCTCCGAGAGGATGTATATGCCTCGGTAGTCATCGTTGACGATGACATTGACGTATTCCACCCTCGGGACATACTCCATACCTATCATCCTGCCCAGCTGTTCGATGAAATAGCTTCTGATGGAGAAAGAGCAGTTGAGCAGCACCCAGTGCTTGCTCCTTCTGTCTGTTTCGTCGCCTTCCTCTTTCGGTATCAAGTCGGCCTTCTTCTGGAGTGTTACCTTGAATGGCTTGTTCTTATAGCTATAAGCCGAGGTGTTGCCTCTGTGCTTGATTTTCATCCCTGACACATCTTTCTGGTATTCCCCGCTGTCGTACCAAAGCGTGTCGGCGCGGTAGATTTGTATCCGTCCCTCTTTGGGTACGACATTTGTGATGCTTGCACCGACGTATGAACCTTCTGGGTGACGGACATTTGTTGATGTCGGTTCTTCGCCATTAACAGTCGTAATACATATCACCGGCAGCCCCAAGGCAGAGTACTTCTTCAGCATACTCTCAGACGTCTGGGCGAAGCAAATACCCGGCAAAAGGGACAATATCAGAAAAAGGAGCCTGTTCATCTGATTATGTCAAATCATTGCTACAAACGAAAGAGGACGTTTACTCAAATACCTCTTTTATGAAATAATCAATAGCCTTTTTCAGAGGATCCAAATCGTTTTTGATGATGCTGAACACCTCTTCGGCATCCCCATCAAAATAATGATGAGCCATGATGTCGCGGGCTCCCATAACCTTCTTCCAGTCAATAGACGGATAAGTCGGCAAGAGTTTTTTCTCTGTGAGTTTGTCAAGCGTCTTGACGGCTTCTCCTAAGGCGATAATTACCATGCAGGCCGCATCAAGCTTTTCCATGCCGAAGGGAGAAAGAAGGAAATCATCGACGGTGTGTATCTGAACAGTGCGCTCTTGGAGGCGTGTGATGGCTGTGTCGATATTCTTCAAGGTCTCATAGACTATTTGTAACTTCTCAGTAGACTCGAACTCCATACTTTAGTACTTGTTGCTTAAACACTGGATTCATACCCTCTCTCATGCGAACGACATCAACAGGACAACCCAGTAATTCTTCAAGATAGGCTTTCACGCCTGCCCGATTGAACAGGTTGGGCACCATGTCCACGCATACGTCAACATCGCTATCCTCATGCTGCTGCCCTTTAGCCAAGGAGCCGAACAGCATCATGGAGTGGACACCATAGTGTTCGCCAAGATATTGGCGAGTGGAGCGTAGCGTTTCTATAGTCTTTGTTCTGTCTAACATTTTCTTTTGTTCATCTGATTCATGCTGCAAAAATATGAAAAAAACTTGGAAGGACAACACTTGAAGGCAAGAAATTAGCAAAAAACAATCTTTTGACCTCTCTTTCGTCTGTTCTTGTCCCTATTCAGTTTAGGTAAAAATGCCATCAAACATTACCTTATTCTCTTCCCATCGACGGAATAGGTTTCATTATCCTTTTCGATGTAGAGGTGCTTGTCGCGGATGACCTTTCGTGCGGTAGAGACCGATTCATCGCTTTGCCCGGATGCGGGTGGTGCCTGTATGCCATCTATTATGTCCGGGTCGCAAGGATATGGGCAGATGTTGTTCATTGCTTCAATGAGCGTCTTGACAGATGCAAAATGCGGGTCCAGGTATTTTATGTGCCCGATAAAGAATGACCTGAGGTATTCCACATCTTCCGCTGTAGTGCGAGGCTTGGCAGAGGGCACCAGTAGGCTGGGATAGCTGCCCCATAGTCTGTCATTGGTTCTGCCTGCTTCGGCAAAGAAGGCATACTTTTCATCCATCTTGCCGCCCTCGGATATATAGTCCATGATGAAGGGGCGCGCCACGTTCCAATAGGCATCGTATGCCATCTGGCACAGCACCGGGTCGGGGAACCACTTCTTGTAATACATGTAGGTATGACTATATATGAGCGTGAGGAAATGGTTCACGCTGGGGGCGACTATCCAGCACGACGCGGCGCAGTCGAAGTCCCAGACTGGACCGAAATGCAGCTTCCCGTCTCTTGCTATGTAGGAATAGCGGGAGTTCGTCGGGTCGCCCTGCCCCAGAAGCTCGTTCACGAGCCAAACGGCAATCATCGACGTCATGTCGGCGTATTTCGGGAAGTTCTTGATGCTGTCGACTGTCGGCACTCTGCTATACTCGGCCTCGAAGTCATTCCAGAATCCAGTCACGTATGAAAACATTTCGCTGTTTGTGTTGACGTGTTCGGGAACACAGACCTCTAAATGCACATCGCCGGGTGTCGTGAACAGTGAAATTCCATCCCTGTTGCCTGTAGCCTCAAACAAGTAACCTTGGCGGATGTCGTATTCCTTTTTCAGCCCGTAGTCGGAGAGGTTGTATGTCTTGTCTTTGAAAGACACTGTCCCGCTTGTCACCCAGGCAAGATTATTTTCCATTGCCTCTTCGAGCAACCCCCTGTCCGCTTCTTCCAGGGCATCAGCATCTTTTACGGCATCAAACAGGGCATCAGCAACTGCCTCTGCCTCGCCCTTCCAGTCAAAGATGTCCACGCTGGTCTTTTCAACGCGGATGTGCTGGCAGAGCATGTAGCATCCTTTGACTTCACCGTTGAGCACTACATCTACCCATGTCATCTTCATGCCCATGCCGCCCAGTTGCCTTGCAAGCTCGCTGGCGATGTAGTTGCGCAGACAGCTCTTGTCGTTGAAGTTTGAAACCAACACCCAGTGCTTGCTCCTGCCAAACCCGAAGAGGTTTGCCTTTTTGCCGAGCTTCAGCTTATAGGGTTTTTGAGGGTATTGTATCCAAGAGGTTGTTCCCCGGCCTCGTATTTCCGTGGTTCCGACATATTGCTGCTCGTATTCCGCGTTTCCCTGAATGCGGAAGTTCGCTGTAACATAATCAGTTTTGGAGGTAACGGGCTTGCCGTCCTCTGTGTCGATGTACAGGACGGGCAGTTTGCTTATCCAGGTGTTCTTCGTGAATATCGTGTCACCTGCATTGTCGAAGACGGTGATGCACAGCCAGTGCTCGTAGTCGCTTTCCGTGATGACGTAGTCCTTAGTCAGAGACAGGGCGGTGTCGTCGAATGTCCCGAACTCATCGCCTCTCGTCCATTTGAATGTATATTGCGACAACTCCCCGCCAGAGCGGACGCTGAGTGACTCTCCGATGACAGGCCGGTCATCCCCTGTCAGCGTAAAGCCCGGTTCAATGGTGGAGGTGCGGAGGGGCGTTTGTGCCTGCCCGGACAATGATAATGTAATTATTGCAAGCAAAGCAAGTCGTTTCATGCAGCAGAAGGTGTTGATAGTGGTTGTTATATGTTTTGGTCTATGGGTCAAATTGCAGGATAAAATCTCTCGGGATGCCAGTATATAAAGGCATTGCGAGAGATTAAGCAGTTTGAGGCAAAAATCGGCGAAAAAAATATGTCAATGGGTCATTTTGCAGGATAAAATCTTCTAAGATATCGATATACACTACCTTTGTGGGCATTCAAGCACCCCATAAATGGTAGAAGATGTATAAAGTAAAATGTCCTGTGTGCGGTTCGTTGCACACGATGAAGAATGGAAAGCGTAAAGGCATTCAGCTCTATGATATCCCTCGTCCTTGTCCACATCAATGCGGCAATCCTTGTCGCGCGTGATGTTCTCCGAGAGGATGTATATGCCTCGGTAGTCATCGTTGACGATGACATTGACGTATTCCACCCTCGGGACATACTCCATACCTATCATCCTGCCCAACTGT
>Ga0310691_10002940_pt1 | contig 21361 bp, 19 predicted proteins | sample 176DNAGHGlowgp2_FD_203887 | JGI IMG/M metagenome (GOLD analysis project Ga0310691, IMG submission 203887) | Sheep rumen microbial communities from Palmerston North, Manawatu-Wanganui, New Zealand - 1766 DNA GHGlow gp2 (v2) (version 2) | ecosystem: Host-associated > Mammals > Digestive system >...
CCTGACACTATAAACTTTGGTGCCTGACACATAAACTGCGATATTTCAAAAGCTACTGTTCTTCATCAGGGAGATGAACATTACCATCCTCATCAACTATGCCTCTCAAGCATGCGCTTATTGGATTCCATGAAAAATACCCGGGTATTATTTGAATGTTATAAAGCTCTAAAGATTCTTGATCCGGCAATGATGCTTGATAAGATTCTCTATAGTATATTTTATCTTTCTCTCTAAAAGTCTCAAGGACACTTTCCGGCATCTTATTTGGAAGGTCACTTACGATCAAAGTTTCATCTAAATACACAATGGGAACTTCTATATCGAAGTTATTTGCTTTATTGATTTTGTACGCAAATAGGAAAAAAAACGCCCTTTCTTCTGCATCTGTCCTAGTCTCCCCTTCTCTTATAAGCTCATTAATAACTTCTTTTCTTTGTTCCTCAGGGTAAAAATCATCTATACCAAGCTGATAGAACTTTTTGAGTTCTCTAATGATAATATCTAAACTCTCATTTCCTCTTCGTTTTTTAATGAAATTTAAATATGTTTGCAATCTTAAATCAAAGTTGTTCATTTTTGATATTTATGATGTATTCGCGTCTAAATACATCATCTGCCCTTTCCTTTATGATTTTATTTCCATATCTGATTGCCGCTCAGCAACTCTCCATCCCAAAATCTAATCTCCAAAAAGCTATATGACTTTTTAATTCCAAGCTCATCAAATATCCGGCCAAGTTCCTCATAGCTAAAATCGCACTCGCTCCCCTTTTCCAAAATGCTCTTATACCATTCAATAGCCTTATCATTTTGAGATGTTAGACGACGGTTGTTTATGTAAGAGACCTGTTTGCCATTAATTTTGATCGAATACCTTTTTTCATTAAAGGATACACTATCCCAATACTCGGTGTAATCGATACACCAATCAGAACCCATGCTTATATCACCACGGGCACAGATGATAGTTTCATAACCTCCCTCACAGTTTTCTTTATAAGGATCATATCGTTTGTACAGTTTATATTTGATATTTAGGCTACTCAAAAATTCCGGAAGATCAAACACATACTTTCCATCTTCTTTGGTGAATTTGATCTTGTAGATTTTTTCCTTCCAGACATCTTTGACTTTTCTGCTGATCACAATTATTGATCCAAGGCCCAGAGTCCAATCTCTGTCATAGCCAATCTTTATTTTTCCCTGTCTGCCTTTGGCGTCGCGAACATCAATTACCTTGTAGCCAACATCACCAACCGGATTAACAGCGGTTTTAAAACCGATAACGTAGCCTTTATAGAATCTCAAAGCGATTTCCTCCTTATGTCTTGTTGTTTACGCATAATTATCTTGCGAACAACACTTATATGATGGCTGTGTAATGGTACCCAGATTTGGTGCCTGACACAATAAACTTAAACTTTTCTATTGGGGTTCAAAAGTTCTTCATTTTTCCATCCTATACTTTCAAGTTTTTGTTTTAGTTCATCCCATTGTTCCGCATCATTCCATTTGATATTATCCTCGCAAGAAATATGAATTTTTTTATTGTCGTTAAAGCTATAATTTCCAAGAACAAATTCCCACACAGGTGAAAAAATATCACTATTATTATCTCTTTCAGCGGTGTAAAACCGCCATATCAACCCTGTAGTAACTATTAGTTTACCAAAGCTGAGAAGTTCAGCTCGAAATTGAGGCTTGTCCGAAATATTTTCCCCCGGATTCTTATTCAATGCTTTTATCTCAATACAGCCGTAAATTTTATCTCGCGAAGTAGCTTTATATGTAAACTCTCTATCAGCTATCAAATAGTCCGCTGCTCCGCTAGCTTTCTTCCCATCCTTTTCATATTCATACATACGAATAGCGAATGCCTCAACATTAGAACCTCTTTGTTTTTTTAGATCAGTTGTGTCCATTAAAGAAAACGCATCTTTGCTTAGAGCCGAAATCATTACCCTATAAATTAACGGATACAGCGCACATTCAACATTGTTCTGCCTTATTATTAGCTCTATCTCATCCTTAAATTCATTAAACTCCATACTTATTTTATCCTCATTTATCATGATCCTTCTTTATTCAATCATTAATGATAACGCTTGACACTGTAAACTCTATAAAAGCAACTACCTAATCGCCATAATGCTGACCATTGGTCATTATGAGACTCTGACTCCGTCCCGGGGTCTCATTAAACAGCTAATGCAGCCATCTTTGCATCAAATCTCATAATCATGATTGCCGTCTCAGCCCTGGTCAAGTTTCCTTTAGGATTCAAATCGCTTCCCTGGCCAATAAAATCACGTTGAAAAGCCCATTCCATATATTCTCGTGCATATGCAGAAACATCTTTTGCATCAGCCTTTGAAATATAGCTTGTTGCCGTGCTAGCAGGAATATTGGCTCCTATATAGTCAGCGTAGCCTTTAAGTATTTTTACAAAATCTTGCCTGATAATATAATCGTTGGGGCCAAAATCACCTGTTTTATACCCTCCTACAATGTTATTTTCTTTTGCCCATGCAATCGCATTGGAATACCATTTTCCGGTTGGAACATCAGGGAAAACTTTGCCTGAACTTTTTATTCTCGGCTCTTTTGATATTCTATATAGAACTGTTACAACCATGGCTCTTGTTATTTTATCATTCGGACCAAATGTGGTGGTATTTAGACCTGTCATTATCTTTTTGTCATTTACATATTTGACTGCATTATAATACCAAGATCCTTTTTTCACATCTGAAAAGCTCATAGGTACCGCACTTATTATTGTAAATGTTTGAGTTATAGTACCTGTGTACTTTCCCTTACCGATAATTTTTACGACCGCAGTTCCTACATTTGTGTTGTTTTTATAAACCACCGTGTAATCTGTTCCATTATTTAATGTAAGATTACCGTTCTTAACTGTAACAGTTGGCTTTTTTTCTGTCCCATCGTATGTATAGTTTATAGAGCTTAATGTTGCTTTACAATTTGAAATATTGATCACATCAGAAACCGATGTTTCATATGTGCCGTTATTATCTGTATCAACCTTGATGCCAACCGTGTTCTCATTTATTTCATATATGAAAGCTGTCAAATAATCCGTAGAAAATGTCTTAACTACTTCTACATCATCATTATTTGCATTGACTGTTACATTATAAAGATTATCTGCTGAAATGATCCATCCGTCTTCAACCACTTTTAATGAAACATGATCAGTATCTGAACCACTGATTTGAATGGTATACCAGTCGGCCGGGTAGTCATCGTTCAATGTCATCCCTATTTTGTAATTTGTGTTATCACCATTTATTTCAACACAACCTTCCGGAGAAAACATCGCTTTTGAACCATTATCTGCTTCGGCTGTAAGAAGACTATTCTCATAGGAAAGGGCAAGGTTGAGTGATTCATTCTGTGTTGTTTTCATTATGTACCCGGATGAACCATCTCGCATTGCAAACATTAAATCACAATTTTCAAAATTGTTATCCGCCAAAGATGAAAACAGCTTTATATCATCATCAGAGCTTGCATTAGCTGTCCATGTCCCATTAGAAAAGCTGGCTTTTGTAAGTCTGTAGTCACCGGACAGTGCAGTGGAACGAAGCACTGCAATATAATCATCAATAGCCAGATTTGATGTACCATTTAAATAGCCATGATAATTAATATATTCCAGATCATTGGTTATCAAGCCTAATCGGTTGTTCCAACTTTCTTCGGAATCAATCTCATAATACGGAATGATCCAAGAACCCTTTGAACTGTTAAAATACAAACAAAAATCATCGTTGTAATTTACGGCATTATTATCGTATACCAATATCTTTCCGTTATATGCCTTCCTATTATATGAGAATGTACCATATTCTACACCATATGCAACTACAGCATGTCCTTTCATTTCATCTTCTCCGAAAAAATAACCGAAAAAGGTTAGCAAGGTGGGATAACCTTCTTTAACACAAGACACCAAAAAATTAATCTTTGTTTTTTCATCGATAAACAACGCCTCCTTTGTTTTCTGTTGAATTATATTTGTGTATTGTAATGCAAAATAATAATTGATTAAAGAAAGCACTTCACTTGAAGGTGGCTTTAATATATCATGGAGGAAATTGGCACCACTTTGATAGACTCCTGGCTTCAAAATATCATTAGCAGCTAAAATGGAGGTAGTTGCCATTCCGTAACACGAACCTCCCCATTGAGCATCTTTTACCTTTTCTTTGATTGTCTTTTTTTCAGTATTTGTTAAGCCATCGTTCAATGCGTTCCAATATTTATCACTCATATAATAAGTGCGTCCAAAGTTACTTGATGAATTAGAAAAGCTCCAGTTATCAGCTCCATTAATAAACTTTTTCAATTCATACTTAATTTCAAAATATACATTCTTTGAATTGGTATAATTTCCTTTACCTATTATCTGAACGGTGGCTTTACCTACATTCTTATTATCAAGATATGTAATTGTATAATGTTTACCGTTCGAAAGATTCATTGAACCGTCTTTTACTGTTACTGTTGGTTTCTTTTCTTTTCCGTCATAGACATATGAATTTTGGCCCAGTGTGACTGTGGCGTTTGAAATAGATTTAGGACGAATCGTAAAAGATTTTGTTACTGTTCCTGTATATTCACCTTTTCCTGTAATTGTGACTGATGCTGTTCCTGCATTAATGTTGTTTGCATATGAAACAGTGTAGTCAGTTCTATTCTTAAGGACTGTAGTTCCCATCCTAACTGTAACTGATGGTTTTTTTGCTGTTCCATCATATGTATATGATGTATTGTTTAATGAAATACTGCAATTTGCAATGCTATTACTGTTGACATCTACAAATACAATACCGTTGGAATTGGCAAATGATTCCGCGGCAGACCCTTTGACTCCATATATTGTTAAATCATTAGCGCAATCACTGAAACAATCATAACCGAAGGATGCTACGCTTTCGGGAATAGTGATGCTTTTTAAATTGAGACAACCTTTAAATGCCTCTGATTCTATAGTTGTTACACTATTTGGGATGGTTATTGTTGAAAGATTAATACAGTTTTTAAACGTCCCCGAACTTATGTGGGTTACTTTATTAGAAATAGCGACGTTTGTTAATCTCGTGCAGCCCTCGAATACTGAGCCATAATCCCCTATCTGAATAACGCTGTCCGGAATGATAACACTTGTAAGTCCACTGCAGCCTTTAAATGCATTATCCCATATGTAGGTTACAGTCTCGGGAATAATGATATTAGTCATGCTGGCACGATTCGAGAATGCAGAATCACCAATACTTGTTACACCGACAGGTATAACTGTATTATTGCCCCCTGCTATCAATTCGTTTGTTGATGTTTTTATGATGGCATTGCAATTATTTCTGCTATCGTATACCTTATTGTCTGCTGAAACCTTTATACTTGTCAGGTTGCTACAGCCTCTAAATGCAGAATACCCGATACTTGTAACGCTGGAAGGAATAGTGATGCTTATCAATTGGTTACAGTCCCAAAATACACATCCGTCAATACTGACCACGCTGTTTGGAATAACTGTATTATTACATCCCGCTATCAATTTATTTGTTGTTGTTTCTATGATGGCATTACAATTATTTCTGCTATCGTATACCTTATTGTCTGCTGAAACCTTTATACTTGTCAGGTTACTGCAGCTTCTAAATGCAGAAACACCAATGTTTGTAACGCTGGAAGGAATAGTGATACTTGTCAGGCTACTGCAGCCGTCAAATGCGTAAGAGCCAATACTTGTAACGACGGAAGAAATAGTGATACTTGTAAGGCTGCTACAGCCGCTAAATGCATCGTAGCCAATACTTGTCACACTAGAAGGAATAGTGATACTTGTAAGGCTACTGCAGCCGTAAAATGCAGAATCACCAATACCTGTAACGCTAGAAGGAATAGTGATGCTTGTAAGGCTACTGCAGCCGCAAAATGCTTGATCGCCAATACTTGTCACGCTAGAAGGAATAGTGATGCATGTAAGGCTACTGCAGCCTATAAACGCCCTAGCAATACTTGTTACGCCGGAAGGAATAGTGATGCTTGTAAGGCTACTGCAGTCATAAAACGCCCCAGCAATATCTGTCACGCTGGAAGGAATAGTGATGCTTGTAAGGCTACTGCAGCCACTAAACGCCCCAGCAATACTTGTTACGTCGGAGGGAATAAGTGTATTTTTGCATCCTCTTAGCAACTTATTTGTCGATGTTTCTATAATGGCATTGCAATTATTTCTGCTATCATATACTTTGTTATCTGCTGAAACCTTTATACTTGTCAGACCGCTACAGTCACTAAATGCACCGTCGCCAATACTTGTCACGCCGGAGGGAATAGTGATGCTTGTCAGACCGCTACAGTCACTAAATGCATCGTCGCCAATACTTGTCACGCTGGAAGGAATAGTGATGCTTGTAAGGCTGCTGCAGCCACTAAATGAATCTTCGCTAATTACGGTCATGCTTGAAGAAAGTGTTATGTTTTCAAGACTGTCGCAGTATGAGAATATTGAGTGTCCAATGTCGGTCACACTAGATGGGATAATAACTTTTTTCAAACTGTCGCAAAAATTAAATGCGTAATTATCTATATATGTCACACTATCGGGAATTATTACTTTTTCTAGATTATGACAGCTGGAAAATGCCCAATCTTCGATGTACGTAATCCCATTCTGAATTATTACTTGCTTTATTTTGTCAGATCCAACTGCATCACTGATTGAATTGGGTAAATTCCCTTCGCCACTAATCGTTAGCGTTCCATAGTCATCTAGTGTATATGAAATATCACCGAAATCCCATTTAATAGATCCGCTTTGAGATGCTTCAGTTTTAAAACAGGGTATTTTTAATCCTATTAAGCAAATGACTGTTATCAGAAACAAATATAAACGTTTCGACTTCATACATACCTCTTTTCTGCGTGTTATTGCTTTTTTCTTCTACATACTTATATATACTGGTTTGATTTTTACGACTTACAATGGAGTGATTTGCGAGACCATAGTCATATACCTACACCCTAAAGGAACTTGTTTTTTGGCCAAATTGGCTGATTTCCGGACGAAAACTATTTGCTGTCAGCCCGATAATAAAGATTTGGTGCCTGACAAAATAAACTCTGTTCCTTTCTATTATTTATCAAACCTTACACCGCCGCCATCTCCGGCCAAACCTGTGCTGCAACCAATTGCCACATTTCTTCGGTCAGGTTGTTTTCTTCCTTGACTTTTTCAAACTCGGCGTAAGACTGATCATAGGTGTATTTATCGATTTCATCCATGATCTTGCGATAGTTCTCGCTTGTTCTTGCCACCTGCATTATAGATATTACATCTGATATTTTCTGTTCTTTATCACAGATAGAATAGAAATTTGCAGCGATGATTTCATTTACCTGTTTGTGGTGGAAACCTTTTTCTATAGAGTAGTAATCGGTAAGCATATCGGTAAACTCGCGACCACCGATCTTTTCAAATATATCTATCCACGTACCATGATTAGGATGCAGCTTTTCTCCGTAGGTTTCAAAGAACAATTCATAGTAAAGAATTATAAGGTTTGCAAAGAGAGGCAGTAAGCTATAGATTATGTCAAACACGGGCTCTGACGGATATTTCAGTACAAACGATATCATAGAGCCAAGGAATGCCCTATACTCTTCTATCAGGCTTTCGACTTCTCTTTCTGTTATTTCTTTACCTATCTCTACGTTGACAGTGATCCTTCTGGTTTCGTTGAGGAGTCTTCCGTATCGTTCCTCAACATTCATAATAAACTGAAGGTCCTTGGTCTCTTTAACATCTTTGCTCACCTCATCAAGCTGAACCTTCAGGTCATTTATGCCTTCTTGGATCTTTCCGATCTTCTTACTGAGCATAGCAAAACCGGCAACAGAGACACCTACGTTGATGGCAGTAAGGCCCAGATTCATCCATGAAAGTGTTCCAAGGCTGCTTACTCCTTTTAATACTTTTCCGATATCTCCGGAAATAGTATTCAAAAATGCATTGTTTTCCTTTTGCATATCAAGAATCTGGCTTGCCTTGCTGTTATTATTTTTAAGCAAAGATAAGAAATTGTTTAGAATACCGCCGGAGTTTTCCGAACCGGACGAGTTGCCTCCAATTTGAGGTATCACATTGTAGACCTCCTTGAATTTTCCCTTTCCTGTTTGTCTGCAGGCTAGATAGAATCCTTTTGATACGCCTTTTTTACTAATGTATTCCGCCTGAGGAAAAAGTTCCTTTAAAATATCGAATAAGAATTGATCTGATATCGGTATCATTACTGCCCTCCACATTCACTTCCATTATCTTGACATATGCGAATATATATAAGCCATGTCAGGTAATAGAAAAACATTCTTTTTGAAGTTATGACCGTAGCATCTTTGTTATCAAATATTTTCTGGAAAATATTTGTTCCTTTCACATCTCCCAGTTCTTCAAAAAGAGTCTTGTTGTCAAACAAGCCTTCTGTTAAGCGCTTTACATATTCATACTTGACACTAAAGTCTATCGAAGAAATATTGTCCTTGATATTCTCCAAAAGGCAGTGCTGCTTATAGATAGCAAGAAGAATATTTACAAAATCAACCAGGAACTCCCTAGCCTCTTCATCGCTCTTTTCTTCAAACACGAATACTTTTGCTTTTACAGGCTCTATGAAATTCTTCTGCAGATGGTCGCTATAACGTTTGGCTCTTCCTTCGGTACGATATTCATTTCCATCACCACCAATCTCATCAGATAAGAGCTTAACATAATCCACAAGAATATCTTTGTCTTCCAGCTCATTATAAAAGAGTGATGACAGAAGCTCATTAAATTCTTCTTTATCCATCATAGCAAGATGGTTTTCTCTGGTTATCATCTTTAGAAGAACACCTGCCAGCTTATAGTCTTTTACGCTGACATACTTTTCGACATCTTCGGCGAATTGCTTTTTGGCCATATCAAAATAATCCTGGTCAAATGATTCTAATAGTGTCTTTATTATGCTGTTTTTCATAACCCCTCCTGTATTCGTAGATAAACCTATATAATCCCCAATTCTTTAAGCTTAACCATTGTCTCTGTAGCACTTAAATTCACGATACCGGTTCCACCCATCTCGTTCCATTCACGTATGTTCTTTTCCATATCGTCGATCAGAATGCAGCCCTTACCGTTGCAATATTGTGGCTTTTCTTCACGTGTAATGTCGAAATTGGTATAAAATCCAATACTTTCCAACCATTTCAGGGCATATATAACCAACTATTATATTTTACCATATTCTTTCATATTTGACTATAAAAATAGCATAAATTAACGCGTTTTGGGTCACTTTTTTAGCCAAGAAAAGCCCCGCCGAATCACTTCAGCGAGGCACTTTTAGTGCAGAGGTGTATTCATCGGATGTGCCCCACATACTATTGCCACCAAAAGGTGGTAATAACATTTCAGTTTCTCCAATAAACAACAGCGGCATGTCATTTCAACAGAACGCTAAACACCCCTTCAGCACCCCAAACTTTGTGCAAAATTTGCACATACTTGTCGCCTTCTCATCCGCAGCAATATCCAACCTCAATAGCAGCATCCTCGACTGATTCTTTTTTAGCGTACGCTTCCTCTATATATTCTTTATTTAGCTTAACCAGTGACTTGGCATGCTCTTCAGAATAACTATAAGAACCTATCACCAAGTAGCGAGTAATAGCCTCCTTATACCCTTCAAGCGACATGCTCTCATCAAACTTCTTACAGGTGATATCGTGGAAAACATAATCATCATATGTCATATACGTCAAGGGAAGCTGCTTCGCCCATTCGGGATTTAATTTGCAAATCCCATATTGGCCCCACAGGCTGTCAGTCATTTCCGTGAATGCTGCCTTGATTATTTCAGCATGTTCCTTGCTAGCCGGTACGGCAAAGTAGTCACGGGTGGAGCCTTTAGTGAATGTAATGGCCTGTATTGAATACCTGTATACCTTGACCTCTTCCTGAAGCTTATTCTCTATATCGTCAAAATACTCTTTGGCCGGTAAGCGGCGTCTGTGATTATAAATAAGCACACTCTTCTTGTCGTTAAGATAGTCTTCTACCTCCCTATAGAATGCATACTTAACACTTTTGGCAGATCTTTCACCTATGCTCTTTACCTGCAAACCATTATCCGGATCCAGAAAGACGAGATTTGCTCCGGCAAGCATCTTTTTTGCATTTTCATGCCACTGCCCTCTGTCAGGCATCGAAAGCGGTTCATCATAGTAACAGGCTCCGGGTACCAGATCTGCCTTCTGGATTGCGGAAATCGACCTATTGTCGCCGGTAGCGATACCTGTAAGCGTATCCGCCAATGCCGGATCACATTCCCGCAGCTTATCCGGAATCAGATGTTTTCCATCATTTTGTTTATACGTTCCATCCGCTTTCATTTCCACGCCAAGTGGCTGTACCCTGTACCAATTAACACCGATGTCAAATCCGTGTTTTGCAAGCATTTTCAGCAATCCAATCTTGCCGTAATCTCCTATATCCCCTGCATATCTATCCTGCATTAGTTCACCCCCCTTATGTTTAACTGTCTTTCACCCACCATCCTTTTGCATTTATATAGCCATATTTATTCATAAATGGTTCAATCTATTCTATAGTTTCGTCACTCGGTATAGGATCAAACAGGCCTTCTGAGGCAGCCGTCTCCCTGACTTTTTCTTCCAGCCTGTCCATTATTTCAGACCATGCATCGGTCGCAGAACAGGCCTTCTCATACTCTTCAGTATCCTCTTCATAGTCATATTCCGCATCCTCAAAAAACTTGTATTTATAACAGGCGATCACATATGCGTCCACCAATTCTTGTGTAGTTTTCATAGATGCAATTTTCTGCTGCATTTCTTCGATGCTAATATTCGGTTCAGGTTCGCCAATCATGATTATAGTACCCCCATCCCTTTCAGCACCTTCATCGTCTCTTCGGCGCTGACATTTACAATTCCTGTACCGCCCATAGCGTTCCACTCGCTTATATTCTTTTCCATATCGTCGATCAGGATGCAGTCCTTCCCGGTGCAGTACTTTGATTTGTCCTCGCGATAAACTATATTGACCTTAATATCTGCAGAAAGCAGCCTGCGGACCCACTTTACCTTATCCTCTCCGGCATATGTGATCCCGCGCTTTGCTTTTGGTATTCCGGTCAGTATCTCGCATTTATCGCCGTACTTTTCGTAAAGCGTATCAAACATTTCCTTGGCGCCGGGCATCAGTTCAAGCTCATCATAAAAATGCTCATGTTGCTTGATCCTTCGCCACATCTCGTCGTCATCCGCCGGATTACGATGCTTGTCATTTTGCGAAGGCGGTTCCATCCCGCATAGTTCTCTTACGCCGCGTTCAAAGTCCGCAAGAACACTGTCCATATCGAAATAGATTTTCTTTATCTCTGTCATCTTTTTGATCTCCTATTTTGATTCTCATTTAATTCCTGCCCTTAAAGATTTCACAGAACTCCCCAAGCTCTATCACCAGCCCTGCTGAGCAGGCACAGGCTGCACACAATGTATTTGACATCCTTTACCTCCTCACCAATGCTTTGTAACCAATTCAAAACGTATAATAGACATATATTATTTTACAGAGTTTTGGTACCTGACACTATAAACTCTGACCATTGGTCATTATGAGGCTCTGACACCGCCTAAGGTGTCTCACTTTTGTCGAAAATTTCGACAGAAGTATCACATATCACATTCCACATGCAGCCTTCGCACTCTCATACTCCCCATCAGAAAACGCGCAAAGTATGATGTGAAGGTCATACTCGGGATATTCATGGGTGAATTTTTCGTATGCCTTGACGCATGACTTTGCAGATACTCCGGCGGGGTCGGGCAGGCTTCCGCCGAATATTCCGGAGCTGATCAGAGGGAAGGAGATGCTGTGATATCCATTTTCCTTCAGCACCTTGAGCGAGTTGTAATAAGCCAGTTCAAGTTTGTCAAAGGCAGCCGGGGTCGCGCCAAAATCCGGGCCTACCGCATGTATGATAGCCTTTGCATTATTTATGTTAAAAGCAGGCGTGATGACAGCATCGCCGTCATTTAGAGGATTCTTGTGTTTACGGCAAGCGGCAGTAAGCTCCGGCGAGCCGGCCATGGCAAATATAACACCGCAGATGCCGCCGCCCTGGGCAAGCCATCTGTTGGCCGCATTCACTATCACATCCGCCTTCTGTTTGGCACATGAGCCGTGGATCAATTCAATCTTCTGCATTAATTCTCCTTTCATATGCAAGCTTCCCGTGCGAAATGACCGTCTTCTCGGCATTATCCTCCCAGCGGCAGCCGCACAGGTCGCATACTCCTATTGTCTCATTGTCTTCATTTCCGCACTCCGGACAGGCTTCCGGGACGGAAAACATGTCGCAATGCGGCTGGTTATCGTTGTTTGTCAATTTCCTTTTATTCCCTTCGCAAATAATACTGACCATTGGTCATTATGAGACTCTGACTCCGTCCCCGGATCTCAAAAAATCAGACTGTGACTCGGTCCCCGGGTCTCATTAAAAAGGGCCGTGCCGTAGCACAGCCTATAATAATTTCCACTTTAGTAACAAAAAGTCGCACGGTAGGACTCACCGCTTTTATAATTGCCACTTCAGTGACCAAATCACTCAGTAGGCCTCACTGCTTTTATAATTGCCACTTTAAGGAAAAACAACCATTCCTTCGGGAGGCCTCACCGCTTATCTATAACATAACCGAAAAAGGCGAATTATGCAATAGTCTTGAGTGGGAAAATTTTTTCTCCCAAAGAGGTCCCCGAAACCGTATGTTTTTAGTTTTTGTTTTCCTTGGTATACTCTTTTGCCTTTGTCTCGAATTCGGACACAGGCATGCCGGATTGAGCGGCAGCAATCTCTACTGAAATGATGCCTTGTTCTACAAGCTTATACAGAGAAAGCACGCTACCTTTCTCCATACCTTGTTCTATGCCTTGCTCTATACCCTGCTCTATTCCTATTGATATTCCTTCATTACGAGCGTCGTCCTTAATTCCTTCTATTGCGATACACAAATCTATCTCCTCCTCTTCTTCATCATCTACCTCTAAATGAGTATCTATGAGTATGTTTATGATACCCAATGTTTTACGTCTTACTACTCTTTTGAACTGTTTTTTATCAAAATGTCTTTGAAGCTCTTTTTTATTATTTGAGTATTTTATTATGTATAGAACATTCTTTAGTTCTGTGGTAAAACGATCAAAATCTTCCTCATGCAACTGTTCGGGTGTCAACAGGTTAAGCCGATAGTTCGGCACATACTTTAGTATATTCTCATCCTTTGTATCAAACATTTCATAAAGCGATGTTGCAGCATCCCACTTTTCAGGGCTCCATAAGATTGTCAGAGTGATTATCGGCTTAATCCTGTCAATCTTTTTAAAGCCGGACATAAACTCATCTCTCTGACCACGATCATGGTCTTCTTTGTGTCTGTCTGCGGCCTCTTCTACCTGCTCTGTGTATCTCATTGCGTCATATAACATATTTCGAACAGGCATGGCATAGTTAATATAAGATTGGTTTTCTATTCCCAGCAGGACATATGTGCCATTATCATCTGACATAACCAAAGCTGATTTGAACTTGTCACGAAACCTTTCAAGTATCACCGGATCGTTTTCATTTTTGAACGGCATTACAACTTGATCTGTGTCAAGAACTCTTAAATCATCAGGCTTTATTATCTGCTTCCCACCGTAAAGATAGTAATTGAATACATCTGCAAAAACACGGCTGTCTTTCATCAGCTCTTTTGCAGCACGATCTTTTTTGCTCATCTTTTTCTCCTATGATTATATCATATTTTTCATCATTTTCAAAGAACACCTTAAACTCTTGTTTCAAATACGGGAATTTAATTTGAAACTACTCTAGGACAAATATGATTATAATCCAAGCGAAGGAGTTAGACAAGCATATTTTTGATTTATAAAAATATTAAATTTTATTTTTTTACAGTTTTTGTAAAATTTTACAGTTTTTTGTAAAATTTGGGGACTTACTCGGGCGTAAGTGAGCCGGAATAGTCGAATTTTCGCATGAAGCGCCTCCAAAAAAATGTTTACTGCCTAAAATTTGGCTTTTTTTAGGCAGTAAATTAACGCGTAGCCTTCGGCTTTTTTTTGACTACAACTTGCTTTTTCTTAAAATAAGTCAACGCCTACAGCTTTTATTATTAAAATGAGACTCTGACCCCGTCCCGGGGTCTCATTAGTCTCACCCGGAAGAAAATCGCTGTCCGGTTTCCTGATTTCCGGCGCCAAAGGCTCCACATTGTATTTTTCTTTCACATACTCATATATATTTGTCATAACCCACGGCTGAAAGCCTCTTCCGCCGCACATGGTATGGCTTATGTTAAAAAAGATATCCTTTCCAGAGCAATCCACAAAAAGCAGATGATCATTTATACTGCTGCTTCCTATCATTGGCATTTTTGGGGCCGTAGGCATCACGACAATCTTCTTGTCGTTTGGAACGAGAATATAGCCGCCCTCCTCATCAACAGTTACTCTGACAGCAAAGTAAGGATATCGCTTAATTGATGTGTTAACTGCTTTATCCAATATGTTTATATCGACTTCATCCTTCATTCTGACATGAATACGGACAGTATGCGCAAAATATTTCTCGCTCTGATATAGTCTGTATGTATCAACGCTATATTTCATTTATCCTCCTATTCTTCATAAATCCATTCTGAACGTCCAGTTTCCAATGGATTTTGCATTGCATTCAAGCGTTTCTTCTTTTACCAGCGTGAACCCGTTATTAATGTAGCAGGATGAGCAGTTTTCGCAGCCACCACCGCAGTCCATGAACTCACGGATTATGGCTTCACGTTCTTCTTTTGTGGTATCGGCTATCAATATGGATCTCATAATGTCTCCCACCCAGGTCACTTCAGCTTCATCCCATCGGCAAGATTTGGTGCCTGACACAATAAACTGACTACAAATGGCATTTTTTTTAATAGAGTCAACGCCTTCGGCTTTTTTTATTGACCGCAAATGGCTTTTTCTTAAAATAAGTCAACGCCTTAGGCTTTTTTTATTGACTGCAAATGGCCTTTTCTTAATATGAGTCAATTGCTTCGCAACCTTGGCATACTTCATGCCGAGTTCTTACAAAAATAAGACTCTGACTCCGTCCCGGGGTCTCATTACTTTCGCATCGTCCTTCGTCGCCGGAGAGGATTTTTGCTGCAAGAATAACGGATCACGTACGATTTGCCTTATCATAACTCCGCCGCCATTTCAGCATTGATCGTATCTTCGCTTTCCGCCATGGCCTGAAGTGTCATCTCCAGCAGTTTATCCAGTTCCCAGCCAAGCTGCTCTGCTCCACGCTCGATCACCTCTCTCGAGCAGCCCGCAGCAAACCCCTTGCTCTTATACTTCTTCTTCAGGGATTTCAGTTCCATGTCCTTAGTGCTCTTGGAAGGCCTCATAAGCGCAGCCGCCCAGATCAGACCGGTCAGTTCGTCCGCCGCAAACAGCACCTTCTCCATCTCATGGATTGGCTCAACATCGATGGTCACGCCACAACCCACCGTGATCCCGTAGCCGTGAGAGCACACGGAATGAATGATATCCTCGCTCACGCCGCCATCGCGCAGAAGCTCAGGTGCCTTCAGGCAATGCTCCTCCGGGTATAGTTCAAAGTCGATGTCATGCAGCAGGCCTACGATGCCCCAATGCTCGGATGCATCTGCGTATCCGAGCTTGCTCGCATACCATTTCATTACCGCTTCCACGGTCAGCGCGTGCTGGATGTGGAAGGGATCCTTGTTGTATTTCTTTAAAAGTGTAAATGCTTCGTCTCTTGTAATCATTACAGTAATTCCTTTATCTTTTGTATTATTACCGGCGACCGCTGAAGCGAAGATTTGGTGCCTGACACAATAAATAAGATCTGTCTCTGCCTGTCTTTTTGATGGTCTATTTTTTCTTGCCTGTCTTCGTCTGAGACAATGCACTCCCAGCAACCGACTTTACGTTTTTACCGTAGCGACCATCTTTCAGAATCTTGCCTGCCTTTCTTGCGACCGTTTTTGAAGTCTGCTTCTTGTTCACTGCAAAAACCTCCTTTCTACCGTATTTGAGGTCTATTTTCCCTCACCAATAGTATCGCCGATTTTAAAAAGTAATTGAAGATAGCAAGTTTTCGCATTACTATCAATAAAATATAATGCATTTTATGTTGTATAATCCGTTATGAAATGCTATAATTAAATTGTTCCATATTATTTACCATTACTATTTAGGGAATAAAGGACACAACCCTCATATATGAGCTGATAATCAAGAATGGTGAGGTGGCAAAAATGCCTGAATTAAAGAATAATTTTTTTGAAGGGATTCTGTTCAGATATGAAAGTTGTTCCTGCGACTGCGTGGAGGATGTACAACATGTCTCTAAAAATGAAGAACCGAACCGCAGTTATAAGCTGCAGGCTATTCCATCAGAAAACAAGTTGTTCGCATATGCCGCCCAACAGGGACTTGTAAGGATAGCCAAAAACGGTACTATTGAAGAAAGCAATATTCTCGGAAGACTTATATCTCTTCCTGATAAACCCTTTAAAGAGCTTGTATCCTTCATGGCCGATAATGGATCCCTTTTCCCTGTATCACCCACCAATTACGAATCATTTGACGCAGGTGCTTTGTATCATTTGATTGGAAGAATAAAGAATACCGTGGAACTAATGACCGCGGTAAATGAAATCAGGAAAGATTATGATCAGATTTTCAGGCTTCTTATGTCGCTGCTCTTTGCCCCGGATTTCACGCTGAAAACAGAATCAATGACAGACACATATCACTGCTGTCACCATTCTTATGTTGATCTTCTTCAGAATCCGAACATTGAACTGTCCGATGAAAGAAAACAGGAAGCCTTTGATAATGATAGCTTTACAATTCATGATACCGTTTATTCTGATTTCAAGCTAAATACTTCAGAATACAACGATATAGTAAGTGGATATTCGTCCACTCCAGGATATACAGAGCCTTTATTCAGAAATGTCACTGCGCTATATATGAATTATAGTGGAGAGTATTCTGAGAGAAGAATTACTGACTTCCTGTTCCACTACTTCCACGAAGTCAGCATGGTAAGAAACGATTTATCATTTTACTCAATCCCGGATCACAGCAAGCTTACCGATGAACTCAAACAAGCGATGATCGATGTATCAAAGATCATTATCGGCGAAGAGATCAACGCTAATCTGACGGGGATCCATCCGGTTTATGATACCGATAAGATGTCTCCTTCCTGGAAAGTGGACTCCCTTCTTTGTGCCGCATACTTTTCCATCTTCTACCTTAATCCTGAACTTGAATTGTACCGGCCATGCCAGAATCCTAGATGTGGCAAATACTTTCTCGTCAAGGCGACATCCACGCGGGTAAGATACTGCAGTACCGCTTGTTGCAACCGCGTCACTCAGGATCGCTACAGAAAAAAGAAAAGAGAAAAAGAAAACAAATAAAAAAATCCTCTGGTCAAAGTCCTTACCTCGACCAGAGGATTCCTATTTATCTTCTTTTTTCACTCCATATGGTGCCGGATCTTCAGCTACCATCATAACTGGCGGAGAAGAAAATTCATATTTAACCGGCTTATGTTCAGGCAATGCTTCTGCTCCTGCAGGAATCAATGGCTTTCCCAATACTGCTTCTATGCATTCAGCAAGAGCCACTTTCTCTTTTAACGGCTTCCCAGAATAGTGATACATTAAGTATCGCGTATCTAAAACGATTCCCTGAATCCGTTCATATAGTTTCTGGTTTCTACGCCAATCACCTGTTGCTTCTCCGATATTTCCCACGAAATCCGTAATCTTAAAATAGTTCTTACCCATATTAAATGGCATAATGAACGCATTGAAAATGGAATCCGCTCCTATGCCCTTATATTTTTCTAGATATTCGCCGTAGGTTATCTGCTTGTTTATTGAAGAGCCATTCGGAAGATGATCCGGATTGCCTGTCCACCCGTATTTATAACACTTTGCATCCAGAACATAATACTTGCCGTTGTAGATCATGATAGTATCCGGCATCAACGGACGCTTCTCTTTATATTTTCCATAATCAAGATGCCATCTAGACCTCGGGAAATATTTGTCCTTATCTCTCTCACCAAATGCCCTATCAATCAGCTTTTCCCAGACATGATCAAAATCATCCGTTCCAAAATAGAACTGCTTCTCAGATGTTTTCTCATCCATGTAGTTGAGCATATCCAACATTCCCTGGAACAGCTTCCGCTTTTTATCATCATTCGTGCCGGACATCTTACCGCGCACTATAGCGATGGATTCTGTTACTGTCGGATGCGGCCCAGGTTCTTCGGGCATAAACGGCACATAAAGCCATCCCAGCTTATGGAATGCCTCATAGACACAGTACCTGTTTATCTGAGTGATCTGCTTTGCATAATTCGGCGTGGACGCCCGGACAGTAAAGGAAGTAAATATAAACGAACTCACATCCCCTTTCCTTTGAACAAGCGGCATCTGTTCCTTCACCGTTCTTGGCCAGTCCTGATTGCCAGATGCAGCTGTAACAAATGTCGGATCTGTTTCCACATAATACTTGCCGGTAGAAAGATAATACTCAATAACACTCCGATAGGCATTGATCGGGAAATCCACCGTCTGCGGTGCTGCAAACTTGTTCACAGCCAGAAGCCGGTCTTCCTTCGTCGTAAACTCTGCCAATACCTGTATCAAGTGTTTTATATCTGTCCTGATCTCTGCATCACTTTCCGGCAGCTCATATCCTATCGGGAAATACACCATTGCCTTATCGGATTCTGCCTTGATGCCTACGAACCGATCACCATCTTCATTAGAATTGACATGGCACTGAGTCTTAATATCAAATTTTTTATCTTCAACTGCCTGGATAGCAGACTCCATATCCATATCGTCATCCCACCTTACTGATCAGTGTCTGTAAATGCACTCCTAATGTTTTCCTTAAACATTGCAAAACGTTGAATCCCTTTAGCATACATGAACACTCTGATTACCTGTTCCAGACTTTGATAATCAGTAGTCTCGAAAACAACTTCGCGGTTAAACTTGAACGCATCATCCCACAAATACTTGATTACTTTTTCCGGGAACTTACGGTTCTGCTTCATAGCATCACGGATCTCAACCAATCTTGCTCTTTCCGGTTCTGTAATAGAACCATTGCCTTCCTTCTTGCGCAGATCATCATATTCGCCAGAAGACAAATCACCCATTTTTTCATCAAACCAGAGATCTCTGAGGTGTACAAAATATGCCCCCAAGCGCTTATCCTCAGAAGATGTCATTCTCGCATTATTCCCTACAATAACTCTATTAATTTCCATACAGAAATTCTTCCAACTTATCGTAGTATCTAAAATCGGTGCATCTGCGAGCTTTGAGTCCACATTATCAAAATTGTTTTCGATAAGACGCATGTCCCATCTTCTTTGGAAAGCGGTATCCAACGTAAATACATTCTGATCAGATGTGTTCATGGTGCCGATAATAGATAAGTTTGAAGGTATTCTTACTTTATGACTTGAATCTCCATAGACAATCTTAGCAATATTTGCATTTGTAATCCCATATTCACTTGTTCCAATAGGATACCCGTCATCATTAACTTGATCCTTTTCGACCTTCCTATCCAACAGCTGAAAAATCTCTCCAAAAATAGCTGGTGCATTCCCTCGATTTATTTCTTCAATAATAAGGATATATTTGGTCATAGGATCACAGTATGCTGCATCCAAAATATTTGTAAATGGCCCCGGAGTGAATTTGTAGCTTACCTGACCATCTTCTGCAACATTAGGAAGAATCTGTCCGACAAAATCTGAATAAGTGTAATCCGGATGAAAGACAAGTCTTTCAACATGAGTATCTTTCTTGCAATACTCATGTTCTATAGTCCAGCTTTTACCAGAACCTGGTACACCATAAAGAAGCACATTGCTTCCATTTTCCAATCTTTTAACAAAGTCAAAATCCTTCTTCTTTGGATTCGCATCCGCTTCGGATCCCGTTTCAGATTTTACGAGACACCTCTTAAATTCATAATCGAAATCAATGTTTTTTTCTGTTGAATTATCCATAATAATTGTCCCTATAATGTGAAGATTTGACGGTATTTGCACCATTCCATATTGAAGTTCTTGTTTTGCATATTTTGCATTGTCAATCAAGTATTTGTATAAATTTTCATTCTGTATGGCTTGCTCTGACCACCCATGCTGGCTACTAGCTAATTCATTTATCCTTTTTAGTAAGATTGCATATTGTCCAAAAAGCTCTCCAATTTGGTTTTCACGCATGTGCTCAATAATAAGATATATATTTCTTTTCTCAAATTGAAATGCCTTAGTCAGAGCTTGCTCAAACACCCTTATTTTTAACGTGTCTGCATCAGAACACAGAGGTGTTTCCGCACCTTTTACATTATATCTAAATATAAAACTATCATTACTTACCCTACTTAAAACCGTTTCATTTAACCAGGCATTTACAGTAGCATCATTACTATCTGTGTACGCCAGTATTTTCAATGGTTGATATATTGTATCAAGTGTCTCTATCTGCCTCATATGCGCTGGACTGATAGAATCGCTCAAATAGTAATATGTTTTTTCATTATCATCATCTTTTTTGCAGTAGAGAAGCCCAATATTCTTATCTGTGAAAATGTTAATGATTTTACAGTCATTAACTATATTTGTGATTTCCCACTCATCCATTGTAGCGGAATAATCATAAATAAATGCTGCTCTATTTGATTCGACTTTTTCAATCGCTTCATCAAAGGATTTGAATACTCCTCGATTCATCCCATACATAATGAAGCATATTTCTTCCGCGGTTGCTTTTCCAAGCCGGAACAGTGTTTTAAAAACTATTTTAGGCGGTTCAACATCCGTATTTGATTGCTCTGCACCACAGTTATTCTTCCCAAACGAGTCAAAAATAACGCTATCAAATATTAAATCAACAAAATCCTCTCTATTATCTGGCTTGATGCAATACTTATTAGCTGCGTCATCAACATCTGTTTGCTCCATGATATACTGAGAGAGCATCTTTCCTCGATTAGTAAGTACAAGGAAATTTCCTTCTTCGTCATCAGCTTCTGTATCGACAAAGCCAAAATACCTTGGCAGTTTGCTCTTGTTGTATGGAGTTCTGTTTTCTTTTCCGTTCTTTTGAGCAGGCACTCCCGTAAACTCAGCCA
>Ga0310691_10002941_pt1 | contig 21359 bp, 1 predicted proteins | sample 176DNAGHGlowgp2_FD_203887 | JGI IMG/M metagenome (GOLD analysis project Ga0310691, IMG submission 203887) | Sheep rumen microbial communities from Palmerston North, Manawatu-Wanganui, New Zealand - 1766 DNA GHGlow gp2 (v2) (version 2) | ecosystem: Host-associated > Mammals > Digestive system >...
ATCCCCAATCCCCAATCCCCAGCCAAATTACTAATTCTTTAATTTATATAAATTTATAATTAATTTTTTTATTAATTAATTTAATTTTTATTGATATTATTTTTAAATTATGCAGTTACACCTTTAACACTATTAACTACCAAATCAACAAAATATGATGGGTCTGTTATATTTTGATCAAAATCTGTTATTTTAAATATGTTTTTTCCATTGCTATTATAAATATTTTTTACTCTTTGAAAAGACTTATCAGGAGAGAACCCAATTTTAAATGCCACTATATTTATATTCATATCTGCACATTTTTTAATTAAATTATCTAATCTTGGTCCTTCAACAGAATAATCACCTCCATCTTTACCATCATTATATAAGGCACTATGTGCAGGGGCGTCGGCAATGTGAATTATTATTCTAATACCTTTTCCCCAATTCATTTTATTTGCACAAATTTCATATCCTCCAGCCCAATCTTCAGGATCATCCCCACCATTTAGTAAATTAATTTTATCTACATAGTTCTTAAATTCACTAATGTCTGAAGTTAGCAATGTATATCTATTAATTTCTGAACTAACATTAATTGGATCAGCATAAAAAACAGCCCCAAATCTAAATTCATTTTCAATCATTTCATTATTTAAAATATCTGAAATTTTTATGCAATATTGTTTAACATTGTTTATAGAACCTTCCATTGATCCAGTAGTATCAACTAAATAACAAACATCAATATTTGTTTTAGGAAACCTATATAAATTATAATTTAATCTAAACTTAAAATTAACTCTTTTAGGTCTAAATTCTCTTGGATGATTGCCAGTTTTATACCTTCTTTCAGCAGAGCCAATAAAACCTGACAAATTTTGCAAATATCTATAAGTTCCTTTTTCATTCATTTCTAAAAAAAATTTAGTATAAGAGCAGTCAATAAAAATATCACCTTCTCCTTCTCCATTTCCCCTATCTTTTCCATTATAAAATAATGAATTAATACATCCTTTTGAATCTTTTGAAAAAGGTATGAAAGGTTTCAAAGATATTCCTTTTGCATATGATACAGTTAATCCTTCATATAATTTTCTTAAATTTTTAGCTAATGATTCCCTTTCTACATTATTAACTTTTTGAATCAATGCATTAAAAGAGCAAATTTTCTCTAAATTTCCACTTTTATCTTCAAACAAAATTTTACCGCCAGGATTATCTCCTTCGATTAAAAAGTTAACTTTTTCCCCATCAAAATCAGCCTTTTTTAAAAATTCATTGACTTGAAAAGTCATTGGCTCGTTTTCTGCCATTAAAACAAGAGAACCTCCATTTTTCCAAAATTGAATCATACAATCAATAAATTGATTTATATAGCATGCTGAATCCTTTTTTCCACTTGGCATATCATTTATTTCTCTTCCACTCATAACCCATAAAGAATTATAAAAGCATCTTCCATTTTCATTAATTTTAATTAATTCATTTATTGCTTCTTCATAATCTCTAACTACTTTAACCTGATACCCATAATATCCAACTATTGTTTTAATGCAATCTTCTCCATTTATTTTTCTTTCTATATTTTCAGGAGTAATCCTCATTTCTTTTTCCCTTTGTTCCTTAGTTAATCTATCTAAAGCAGCTTTTTGGGTTTTTAAGTTTGAAGAAAAACACATCAATATTAAGATCCATTGACCTTCATAAAAATTTTTATCATACATACCTCCTTCTCCTTCAGGATTTTCACCTTCTAAATTTGATATCATATCTTCTTTGTGGAAAGGGAAGGATTCTAAGCTTATTTCAATATTATTTAAATATTTCTTCAATTCTTTGAATTTAGGATTTTTTTCAATATTTGATACTTTTTGTAATTCCAAATTTATTTGTTCTATATCCATAGATTCCATAAAACTTTCCATTTTTTCATCTTTAAATTTAGAAATATCACTAAAGAAATAAGAAATTCCTTCCAATAAATTATAAGGATTCATTGAATAAACTATTTGAGGGAATAATTTTTCAATACCTATTGGACAAATACCTACCCCTATACCAAAAATATTAATATTTTTTAAAAAACAGTTATTAACAACTCCAATAATTCTATTTCTTTCACTAATATTATATAATCCATCTGTTAAAACAAAAATATAATTTGTATAATCAGCTCTCCTAGATCTATTTAGGTTATATGCTGATTTTATAGCAGAGGCTAAATCAGAGGTTTGGACAGGCTTCAAACAAGAAAAAAATACTGGCCAAAATGGGGATTTTTCATTTAAAATTTCATTAGAAGATTTTTCTGAGCATAAAATTACTGGCTCCTTTTCTCTTGTTACTATCACATCTAGACAAGGGATATTATCATAAATAAATGAACTGAATAATACTCTTATAGTATGTAAAGTATGTATAAATGAAATATCATTTAAGCAAGAATTTGAGGTATCTATAATAATACTTATTCCATAATTTTTAACAAATCCATCTCTTATTTCTCTATATAATCTAGGATTTGGTATTTTATTAATTGAATATTTTATTAATTCTATAATATCTAAATGTGTTCCTTCTTCACATAAAACGGTTTGGGTTGGGAGATTTGGTTTAAATATTGTATTCATATATTTAAGCTTTAATTTTTCTCTTTTTTCTTTAAATTCCCTTGCTAACTTTATTATTCTATTTTTAATATCAATATTAATTGTATCATTATCATATCTAATTATTTTTCCTGTATTTTGACAAAAGATTTTAAATTCTTGTTGATCAATCTGAATATCTTTGATTATAGGTAATTTATTCTTTTTAATATAAAATGTATTAAATTCTTGTTTATTTAAATTTTCATTTAAATTATTATATATATAATTTATATAATTTTCATCAAGTATTTTTTGATTTTTTATATTAAATTTACTTTTTTCTAATTTTTCTGTATTATAATTGCTAATATTTGTTTTTCTTAATAATACTTCAGATAAATTTAACACTAGTCTATCAATAATTTTTTCATTTTCAATGTCTTGTAAAGAAATATCAATTAAATTTCCAAAACTACTACACATTTTTAAATTTTCTGAAAATTTTTTCCATAAATTTTTTAATTCTAATTCATATTTTCTATTTTTTTCCTTTTGTAAAATATTTGATTTAATGAAAATAAAACTAAATGAATTATGATAATCATTAAAAATTTTTAATCGCCATGCTTTTAATTTTTTGAGTTCATAATCAAATCCATTTGAAAAAATATAATATATATTGTTAATTGATTTATCTTCATTATAAGTATCCATAAAATATTGTATACAGCCAGCCAATTGAGTAAGATTCCTTTTAATAAAGCAACAATCGTATAATTTTTGTAAAGCCAATTCACTATGAGGCTCTTTGGTTTCTTTTATTCTGACTTTTAAAGCACTATCACCAATTAAGTTTAAAGAATATTTTATTTCTAAATTATTTAAAGCATTAGTTAATCCACATACAAATAGCATATTTATTAGTCTATTTTCAATACTGATGGTCCTTGCACAATCCACCATTATATGTGCTTCTAATTTTTTAAATGGAATTTCTTCATCTACTTTTAGGTTATTTAAATTTGATATAAGATGAATAATTTTTAATGTTAAAAATTTACTATTTTTAATAAGTGAATCAATAGATAATATTTCTTTATCTTTAATTTGCATATCGATTTTATTATTCAAAATATTATCATCCAACTTAGTTCCTATTATTTTATGAGTATTTATATATTCTTTAGTTTTTTCATATTTAAAAAATAACATATTTTGAGAATTATAATCTTTTCCTAATTTATTTATATTATCAATTATATATTTTAAAACATAATCTTCATTAAATTTTTTTTCATAATCATCAAATTTTACTCTTCCCAACTTAGTTTGATCATTTTCATTAGCTATTTTATTTGTTGTTAACTTGTTTCCTTCTCCTTGCTTATCATCTCCTAATTTTATACTGTCAAAGTCTGTAACTTCTATGTCATTTGCTAAATTCCTTGGATCAAATTTATCATCTTCATCAATTGGAATATCTAACAAATTTTTCAATTCTTTAAGAGAATCATCATTGTCTAAAGAGTTCTCTTTATAACTAATAATTGTTTCATCTAAATTCAAATTCATTTTTCCTTTTTTCATATTATTTTTCTTTATTTTGTTTCTTAAATTTATCTCTAATTCTTCATTTTGTTTTTCTTCAATTATTTGCTTATTTTCCCATCTATCTTCTTCTTTTCTATATAATTCTTTTTTTTCAGGAGGTTGTATATAAGAATACTCATTTTTATTTTCTCCTTTTATATAATCTAATTGCTTTATACTTACTTTAGCAATTTTTAATTTATTAATCATATCTTCAAAATATTTGATATATTCTTCTGCTATTGTTTTTATAAGTATATTATTCTTTCTTTGTTTAATACAATTATAAACTCCTATTAATAGACTTATTTTTTCATCAGCTTCTTTTAGATCTTTTTTATTTTTTTTTAAGTGTCTTATATATAATGGAAATATACGACAATAAATTATATACTTGTTCAAAAATTCATTAATACTTCTTATATTCATAGAATAATTTTCACTAAAAAGCTTAATATCTGGAAAATCTATTTCTATATCATTATCTAAATGAATATTTTCATTATTAATTTTTTCTAAGTTAATTTCTGGTTTTTTATTTTCATCTACTGCTTGGGATAGATTACCTTTTATATATATTTTTTTGCTTTTAAAATATTCATTTTTATCTTCTTTTAATCTACTATTTTCAAATTTATTATAATAATTTTTAAATTCATTAGGAATATCTGGATTTTTTGTTGGAATAAATATATATTTAAATAGCAATTCTTCATGCTCAGATTGAAATATAGGAGGAATTATTATAATTCTATTATACATATTATCAAATTTTCTTTCTTGTTTTTTAAAATATAAATGAAAATAAAATATAAAATTATGAATATGATAAGAATAGTCTTTATTTGATTCTTTTGATTTTTTTATTTCTTTATAAATATCATTAATATGAAACTCTATTTCTTCTGGAAATCTTAAAAAATTAATTATTTGTTCAATCATTTTTAAAGGCTCTTTCAATATATGATATACTATGCATTCAAATGTAATTTTCTCTTCCCTACATTTTCCTTTATATTCCTTGAAAAAATTCTTAAATTTAATTACATAATTATTTATTTCCTGCCTTATTATTAAATCAGCTGTATATATATCTTCTTTATTATTATAATTATATTTTATTCCATATGGGAATATTATTTTTTTTGCATTAGTCAAATATATTTTTTCGGAATACCAATTATTATTATAATAATTTTTCTTTATTTCGTTTTTAGATGGAATATAAATATCATCATATATAATTTTTTCTTTTTCCAAATTATAATTGTCTTCTTCAATTAATGGGTAGAAGTTTTGGTTATATTTAATAAAAATAGGAAAAGTTGATTCTTCAAAAAAGAATTTTCCACAAACATAATTTTTATAATAAATATTTATTTCTTCTAAAATTCCAATTGTATCTTTAAAATAACTTTTGAGTTTTAAATTTATATAGCGAATATTTATATTAGATTGAATATTTTCATTTATATTTGAAAAATCTATAATTTGTTCTCCACATTCAAAAGGAGATATAAATGGTCCATTTATAAAATTCAAATAATTATCTTTATTTATATCTTTAAAACTATAATTATAATTGTTATTAATACATGCTTTTAAACCAATCTTTTCATATATTCTAATATATTCTTCATTTATTGGAGGATTGAGCATAAAGTTTATTTTTAATTCTAAGGTATAATCATTCAAATCCACTGTTAAATATGATATCATATTATTTTTTTTAAAATATGAAATATCTAATTCATAATTAAAAATGCATATTCCATTTTTAATTACATTTTCCTTTTTTTCAGGCAAAAGTTTAATTCCTTTGAATTCAATTATCTTTGGATTAAATTTTTTATTTTCAATTGTACTAAATAATACAAATTTCAATTTAATATTTCTATTCTTTTTTTTTAAAGTATCTTTAATTTTATCATTCAAATAAATAGTTACTTCATTTTCAACATACTCTTTATTTAAAAAATCATATACTAATAGTTTAGAAATATTTAATTTAATTAATGCATCTATAATAATGTAAATAAAAAAATTTTCATTAATCATAATTTCATAGATGCAGTTAAGTCTTGGAATATCTTTTAAAAATTCTTTTGAATTATAATTTGGTATTTCTATTTTGAATGATTTTATTATTTTATTTTTTTCCATTGTTTCTGTAATTAATTTAGGCTTTTTAGATGTATTATTATCTAAAGATTTTACTGATACACAAAATAAAATATCTTCATTAGCTTGATTATTTAATATTTCAAAATCTAATTGTTCAGTACTTGTTAAGCTAGTAGTATCTAATTTATAATATAATTCATTTATTGAATTTTTTTCTTTTGTACATTGGTAATTGTTAATTAATTTATATTGTTTACAAGATAATAGTATATCTAGTAAAATCAAACTGAGTTTTATATATATTTTAATAGAGCATTCTTTCCCATCTAATGTATTTATTATCAATTTACAAGATAATTGCATAGTTTTTTCTTCAAAAATTTTTGGAACTTCAACAAATATTTGTATTGCTTTTTCATCTTTTTTAACATAATCATTAACTGATATTAATTGAATTTCTGAAATATTATTATTTTCTTCTCCAAATTTAATATTATTTAATTGATTTATTTCTTTATTCCTTTCATTTAGTTGCTTTCCATCATCATCTTCTTCTTTTTTATCTTTATATTTTTCTTCCTCATTTATTTCATTTATATCTTCATTTATTTCTTGAATTTTATAATCTTCAATTTTCATCTTTAAATCTTGATTTACAAATGAAATAATATTTATTTTAAATTTTCCATTATAGTATATAGGACAAATTTTTCCTAGATTTATATTTAGTGTATCATAACAACATTTTAACTTATTCTCGTCAATATTAATAATAGGGATAAATATATTAGGTGAATTAATATCCATTTCATCAAAATTTATAAATAATTTTTTTTTTTCTATTGGAAAATCAAACATTTTAAAATCTAAATTAAATATCCCTTTTTTTTCCAAATCCAAAACGGACTGAATTGGAGCTTTTAGCTTTTGATTAAATTCTTCCAAATATCTAAATATAATACTATAAATACCATTATAATTATTTTCTATCATTCTAACAATATCATTTAATTTTTCAAATCTATTCAAATTTATTTTAAATTTTTTGCTTATATCATCCTTAAATATTTCTAATATTTTTTCTAATTCAGATATATCATTTGAATTTATTGATTTTTTTAAAATATCATCTATTATATCTCTCAATGATTTCAAATTTTGATCTATCTTAGAAATTTCACTAATAAATTCATCTTTTTGATTTCCATCAAGTGTTATTTTATCATATCTAGTAATATTTTCCTTTTTAGGAGGATTCTCATTTAAATCAATTGAATTCCTAATTTCATTTTCTTCATTTTTATTAATTTTATAAAAACAAAAATTATTTGATTTTTCGAATTTAAATATTTCTTCGAGCTTAATATTCTTGCTTAAATCTTTTTCTTTCTTTATACCTTCTTCTTCTTCCTTTTTTTCTTCTTCTTTTTCTTCTTCTTTTACTTCTTCTTCCTTTTTTTCTTCTTCTTTTTCTTCTTCTTCCTTTTTTTCTTCTTTCTTTTTTTCTTCTTCTTTTACTTCTTCTTCTTCTTTTTTTCCTTCATCTTTTTCTTCTTCTTCTTTTTCTTCTTCTTCCTTTTTTTCTTCTTCTTTTTCTTCTTCTTCCTTTTTTTCTTCTTTCTTTTTTTCTTCTTCTTTTACTTCTTCTTCTTCTTTTTTTCCTTCTTCTTTTTCTTCTTCTTCTTCTTTTTCTTCTGCTTCTTCAACATTTTCTTTTTTTATTTCTATTATGTTTAATCTATTTTTAAGATCTTCAAGCTTTTCATTAGTGATAAAATAAAGATAGCCATTACTTTTATCAATTTCCTTTATTTTTTTATCATCAAATAATATTTCATATTTTATTTCTCCTTTTATTTCATATTCTATTTGATAATAAATTATTTTATCATTATTACTTTTAGTTAATCCATATTTTTCTAATTTATAAAAATCATTTTGATAATTTTGAAGGATATTATGGTCTTGTTCATCCACTAAATTTTGTCTTTTTAATTTATCTATTAAATCATTATTTTTATTTAATAAATCATCTATATCACTTAAAATTTTTCCAACTTTATTATTATGCTCATTTTGCAATTCAATAAATTTTTCATTTAATAAAGATTCATTTGCATTATCTATCTCTTTTTCAACTTCTTTTTTCTTATCTTCAATTCCATTTAAAAATTCATCAATTTTTTCATTAATTTTTAAATCTTCTATAATGCTCTTAAATTTATTATATATATCATTTTTTAATTCATTATAAATTGCTTTATTAGGATCATATGAAATAAAAGAAAATAAATTATTTTCTTTTAAATTTTTAGATAGCAATTCTTCAAAATTTCCATTAAAAACATGTTCTATGATTATATTATAATATTCCTCCAATATATTTATTATTTTATTATGCATATCTTCACTTTCCACTGACATTTTATCTACTAATTCTTTAAAATATTCCATAAATGAGCTAATATTAATATTTCTTATTTTTTCATTAACTTTACTTTTTAATAGATTTATCCATTCAATATTTATCTTTTTATTATCTTCTTTATTTTTTATTATTGATTTTTTAATTTTTTCTATAATATGCTCTTTTATATTTTTGTCAGATATCTCAAAATCTATATAATTTATTGAAGAAACATTTCTTAAAATAAATAGCCAAAAAGGAATATAATCAATTTCTTTTTCTTTAGATAAATCATTTATTATGGAATCATTAGATGAATTTATTAATTTAAATAATTTTTCAATAAAATTTGAATTATCATTAATATAATATATAAAAGATGGATTAAATATAAAGGGATCTTCTTTAGCTTTTTTTAGAATACTATTTATATCCATAAGTTGCTTCTGATCATTAAGTAGATTATAAAAATCATCTATTATAAATTTATCATTTTTGGAGTTTATTGGAATATCATTTAATTTATAAAGATATTTTATATACTCGAAAATTTTCTTTAACTCTAATATTTTCTTTTCATTTAAGCTTTTAGATTTTATTTTTTCCTCAAAATAATCAAGAATTGAATTATGATTCTCTATTTCTTCTTGAGTAATTTCAGAATATAAGAAGCTCCCTATTTCATTTGCTATTTCTTTTATATTGTTATAATCTTTATATAAAAATTTATTAATATTATCACTAATTTTTCCAATTGTTGTGGATTTTTCGTCTAATATATCTCCTAATTTATAATTATCATTATTATTATATTTAAAAAACAAATGAAATATATCTTTTGGCTGGAAAATTGGAATTTTAACTTTAAGATTTGGAGAATAATTTCCAGAAATTTCTTCAAAATAAAAGTATTCATCTTCACGAATATCATTAGTTTTAAATTTATTGTTAGCATCTATAACAAAATTTTTGAGCTTTTTGAAGTTATCTATTTCATTTTCACTCATAAGTTTAGTTAAAAATTCTGCTCTTATCATACTTTGTACTAAATTAATTTGGTTTTTATTCAAATTTTTATTTTCTTGATCAATTTTTTTTTCATTAATATAATTAATTATATGTTCAATTTCATCAACTGAAGCTAATTCATTAGAAAGTTCTAAATATTTTTTATATGATATTTCAGAATTTATTAGTTCTGCAATTTCTTGATAAATTTTTGAATACCAAAATATCAAATGATAAAATTTATTTCCTTCATTTATATTTTTTAATTCAATATTTGGTGATCTCACTCTTTTTGGCCAAGTTATATAACTTTTTTTTTTATTATTTATTATATCTTTATTAAATTCTATAAAATCTTTAACCTTATTTTCTAATTGTTCATATAATTTTTTATTAATTTTATCTAATTTAGTAAAATTGATTATTTCTTTCATAATAAAATCTTTTCCATATGAACTATTTTTGCAATAATAATTTATTTTTTCTAATAATCTTTTCCCTTTTTTAATATATTCTGCAACTTCCTTTTTATTCTCATCAGTTCTTTTTGCAATTTCAAATTTAGCTATTAAATCTCTTAAAATATTAGAATATTTCATAATATATTTATTATCAAAAAAATCTTTTAGTTTTTGTATATTTTTTAATTCTTTTTCAGCCAAACTTATTTCATTTTCAAAATTTATTAGATTTTCCTCATTTTCTTCTTCATTTTCAAAATTTATATCCATTTTATTTCTATATTTCCATAATATACTATTATCTATATCACAAAAGAATTTTATTTCTAATAAATTATTAATAATATCTTTATAATTGCTAATATCAATTTCTTTAAAAATTAAAATTAAAGTTTTAATTGTGTCTGCTTCCAAATAAGATAATACTTTCATTAGATAATTTATTGTATTTTCATATTTTTGTAAATTGAAAATAATTGATAAAATACGGCTTAATAAAGGATTATATTTTGATGTAAATAATTTTGAATTATTTATTTTTTCAACTTTTTCATTTTTTAAATCAGCATAATGAAAGAATTCATCTATAATATATTTAGTATTTTTGTCTGAAGATTCATCCACATAAAAATATTCTTTATTAAAATATAAATAACTTCCTTTAGATAATAATAAAGATTTTTTTTCATTAAAAATAAAATATGGAATTATATTATTTTCTTTTGATTCATCAAATATTAAAGAATATTTTTCCTTTCCAATTCTTATCAATATATTTACTTTTTTCTCATATAAATATGACCATATTTTTATATAATCTTCATTATAATTTAATTCTTCTGCATTATTTAATTCATCAAATGGGTATAAATCCATTATTATATTAAATAAAGAAGGAAATTCAAATAATAATTTAATTAAATTTTCAAAATAAATTTTTTTTTTATTGATATATAAATCATCTAGAGCAGCACATAGATCATTAATATTGGAATTATTTATTAAATTAATTTTTATTGTTGGATCATATAAATCATTTACATTGGGATTTCTTAATATTTCATCCAAAATTTTTAATTTTAATAAATAATTTTTTAAATCATTATTTTTTAATAATGCTTCATCTCCTATTTTTTTCATTTCTTGTAAATTTGATATATTATCAAAATTATTTTCAATATTTCTTAATAAATCTTTGATTATATTAATCTGATAAAATTTTGTTTTTATTTCTGGATCCATTGTCAAATTGTTGTCTAATAATGTTATTGTATCCTCTATATTGTTAGCTATATTCATAATTTTTGATTTGTTTGAAGGGATTTTTAAGCAGTTTTCAACAAAATTTTTAAAATTAAAATTAGTATATTTTATATCATTAACTGCATAATTTTGTATTCCTATTAAATCATTTATAATATCTTTAAATTCAATTTTATAATCTAACTCTTCATCAACTTTATATTTTTGATCAGGCTTTTTTTTAATAAAATTATAAGCATTTTCAACAAACTTATTTTTTGTTTCATTGTTATATGATATATATGATCTCCAATAATAACTATCAAAAGAACATTTAAGCCACTCTTCAATGGAAGTATTGTCAAAATTTTTACTAGTTTTATTATAATCTCTTATAATAAAGGTTAATATTCTAGAAGTAAAATGAGAACCTCCTGCTATATTATCAGGATTATTTATTGTTTCTAATGCTTGATTTCTATGATAGTAAGCTAATCTTCCACAAAAATCAGCCCAAAAATTACTTTCATTTTTTGAATCATTAATATTTTTATATAATAAAGTAGTCATATCTCTTGGTTCTAAATCAATTGAAGGCAATGTGAATTTTAGGCAATTATTAAATAAAAGTTGGTCTATTTTTTTTGCACCTTTTGATAGAGGATTATATATAATAAATAATCTAAAACTTTTATTGATATTTGATCTATCAAAAATTAATTCATTGTCTCCTGATTCATAAATATTTAAGGTTTTTAACTCTCCACAAAATGAGCCCAATTTCTGTGATATTTGTTCTGAAGCATTTTCTATTCCATCTAAGCATACAAAATTTCCTTCTCTTATTCCTTTAATAAATTCAGAGTCTTCTTTTTTGAATCTTGACATTGTTGAAGTCAAAAATATTAATTCATTTTTTGCCTCATTATATTTTTCTATATCCTTTTTATCTTTTAGTTCTTTAATTATTTTATCAAAATCTTTCAATATTTTTTCTAAGTTTTTTACATTTAGTTTTTTGTAACTTTTTATATGCTCATTTTTTACTAACTTTAAGATTTTATTTATTTTATTTTTTTCATCTTCAGTAAAATCATCTTTCATAATAGATTGCCCTGTAAATATTGAAATTCCAGAATTAGCATTAAGTTGATAAATGCTTAATTTATACCCTAATAATTCTGAAAGTAATATTATAATATAGGACTTCCCAGAAGCAGTTAAACCTTGGATTATTGGGACTTTATCTGCTTTTATACAGCATAATAAAAATAAAAAGCAAAGCTTTTCAGTTAAAGTCATGCAATTAAATTTGTTTATTAATTTTCTTTCTTTTATTTGTAATTCATTTATTTTAACTTTTATTTGATTCTTTTTACTTTTTAAAGAAGCAGAAAATTTTAAATGATTTCTTGTATAACTGATTGATGGATTAAAAAGAAAAGAGTCTAATTTTAGATTTTTTTGGGCTTTTATAATATTTTCACTTTGAGTAAAATGATGTTGAAAAATTATTGTCATGAAGAAGGTTTTATCAATCTCAGGTAAGGAAGTTCTTAATGATATATATTTTTTAACTTCATTTAAAGTAAATGGAAATTCACCTATACCATTTTCAGAAATTTTTTTTGCTTCTATAAAATTATCATAATATTGCCTTGCTTCTTCTGAAGTAAATTTAATATCAGCTCTATTTTTGGCATTTTCCTTCTCAAATAAATTGGATATAATATCTTTAATATCAATATTAGATGGATTATCAACAATATAATATATAGAATTATTGATGATATTTATAGGTAATTTTTCTTTTGTCATATCATCACTAGAATTAAAAATACATATCAAATTAATATCATTTTTGGTAATGGGGGTACCATTAGCTAATATCTTGGAGCCTTTTGGTCCAAATATATCGTTTATTATACCTAATATTGCTGGACTTGCATTATTTATTCCATCTAAAATTATTAATGTATTAACTATATTATCATTGCATTCTAATGCTTTACAAAATTCTGTCTTAGTCACTACCAAAGTTTGAACTCCTTTGACAGTTTTAAATATAGTTTTTCCAAATAAATCATCAATTTTTGTATATTTTGTAATTGTAATTTTTATGGGTATAAGTCCAGTTAATTTACAATAATAATCTATTGCTTTAGATTTTCCTTGCCCGCATGAACCTTCTAAAACAATAGGAGTTTTAGTTGCAATTCCAACATGAATAATATCTAATAAGCTTTTCATTTTTGTTGTAAAAATGATATCATCATAAATTTTTTCTTCTTTATTTGAGTGTGAATTTATTTTAAATTCTGCTTTTATTTTATATAACAAAGATTGAATAATATTTTTCTTTTTTTTATATAATGGACTTTTTGTTAAATCATTATCATAATAATCTTCAATTTTAAATATTGAATTTAATTTCTGGATATTAGATTGATTTGTTGCTTTATCAAATATTTTTTCTCTATTTTGTGTTAAGCCTAAAAATATAAAATAAATTGCTAATTTTAAATTTTCTTCTTCATCATCTCTTATTTTATTTAATTCTCTTATTATTCTGAAACAATTCAATTTTTGGCCTAAAGTAAATTCATCTTTATATTTGAATTTTTCACAATATAATTTTATATATTGATCCAATTTTTCTAATCTTTTCTTTTTCCTTATCACATTTTTTTCTTCAATTTTAGAATATTTATCAACATAAATTATAGTAAATCTTGATAAAAAGGCATCAGATAATTTAGATTCTTCTCCTTCATTGCATGTAGCTATAATTCTAAAATCTTTTCCTAGACTTATTTCTTTATTATTTTCTTCAGTATATGTATTTTGAATATCTTCATTTAAAGTTATTTTTTTATTTCCTGTCAGACATTCATTTAGCCTTTCTAAATTTTCTGTTTTAACATTTGTTATCTTCTTTAAGATTAATAATTTTTTTTTAATAACTGCAGATAATAAGATTCCTGGTTGAAATTCAATAAATAATTTATTATTCATTATTTTGTCTTCTTCATTATTTCTAAATAACTTTTTTGTTAAATTATTTAATGCATATTCGACCCATGAATTCTTTTTTAAATCTATTTTTTCTTTTTCTTTTTCAATTATGTCTTTAATTTTATCTTTATCTCTATCAAAATTTTCTAGTTTTTTTAATTCACTTTCAATATTGTTTATTCTCAAAATTTCATACACTGCCTTTAAATAAAACAATTTCGAATCTTCTTTAGTAAATGGTACATTTGAACCAATTAATTGAGACATGGTTATCTCTGAATTTAAAGATACTATTTCAATATTTTTCTTATTTAAAAACTTTTCAGCTAAATATGTCTTGAAGGAACTAGGGCCAGATATTAATATCGGTTCATCATCACTTGAAATTAGCATTTTAAATAATGCATTTAAAACACTAGGTAGATTTTTTAATTCATTGTATAACTCTTCTTCATATACTCTATAATAAACACTCATATTTCCTTTATTTATATACATTTTCTTCTCATCTTTATCTTTTTTTAAAATTGGTTCTTGATAGAACAAATCAGTTAAATCTTCCTTTCCAAATACCTCTTTTATTAAATTAGAAACTAATTTTACTCTTTCATCAATTAAAGATTCATTTGTTGAGCTTAAAATATAAAATAATATATTATTCTCTATTCTCATTTTTTTATAATTAGATGAATATAAAGACTGTTTATACATTCTTTGAAAAAGTTTTGATATATCTCTTAAAGACCATTTGGTTAAAGTTTCTTCTTCATTTATTCTCATCATTAAAGTCCCACATTTTTTGGCCTCATCTCTATTAAATTTCTCATTTTCTTTTTTAAATTTTTTATTATAAATACTTACACAAATTTTTTCAATTTCAGTTTGAATTCTTTCAGGATAATTAATAATTTTTATTTTAATTTTTATTTTTTCAGGTAATTCCTTTCTTCCAAAAGTTTCTCTGGTATTTTGGCAAAGAATAAAGAAAAAATTTGGATTAATTTTAATTTTACCTTCTATACCAGGTATAATAATTCTTTTATTAAATTTTAATTCTAAACATGGAGTAATAGCTTTCATACAATCTTCTGAAGAGATATTAAATTCATCTCCAATAAAAACATTTCCTTCTTTCAAACTTTTTGCTAAAGGTCCTTTTCTAAATATTAATTTACCATCTTGCATTGAAGAGACACCATAATAATCAGATGCTCTTGTAAATTGATTAAATGTATGCATATAAAAAGGATTTTCATATTCAATTCCCAAGATTTTCTCTCTTATATATGCAAATGCTCTTGCTCCTATCGTTTTTCCAATACCTGGGGGCCCAACAATGCATAAATATTGATTAATTATAGAGCATGCGTATAATTGAACCATAAAATTTTTTAAACTTTTAGATTCACTAAAAAAGTATTCTTCATCTCCTAAATTTCTTTTATCTTTATTTTTTTCCACTAATTCTTTTATTAAAATATCATATATTTCTTTGTTATTCTCACTTAATTTTTCTTCAAACAATAATTCAAAACTAAAGTTAACTATTAGTTCAAAGTTAATATTCTCATAAACAGAAAATTTATTCATTAAAATAACAACACTTCTAATAAATTTATTTATAGAACAAATTGAAAAATATTTTTTAGAATTTTCATCAACTTCATTAATATATTTTTCAAAGTCATCATCACCAGATATATTACTTAAAATATTTGGATTTGGAAATTTGGATAAAATTTTTATTTTATTTAATAATATATTAATTTGATCTTCTTCCAAATTTAATTCATTTTTAATTTCGACTTTTTTTTTTTTCTTTTCAAAAGCATGTTTAACATTATTAATTTTCAAATTTTTATTCAAATCTTTATTATTTTTATAATATTCTTTTTGATATTTTTTTGCTAGAATTTGAATTAATTTTTTAATACCTTTAATTTCTTTGAAAGAAATTTGCTCTTCTAATGTTATTACTTGGAATCTATTTACAAAAGCAGGTGAAATTTGATTGATTTTATCAAAATTGGATGTAGCAATAATTCTGAAATTTCTATGTATTTTTAATTTAGGATTTTTTGTATTTTCTTGGACTTCAAAATATCTTTCTTCTTCATTATTTTTTTTGTCTAATAATCCATTTAATCTTTCAATAACTCTTGAAGGTGCTTCATTAATATTATCTAATATAATACAACTTCCTTCATCTATTGAATTATATAAAAATCCAGGCTCAAACCTTAGTTCATCTTTGCCATTTTCACTTATTAATTTTTGTGAACCTATAAGTTCAGTACATTCCAAATTTTTTGTACAATAACAAATATTTAAATTTAGACCTTTTTCTTTTTTGATATTATTAAAATATATTGCACACCATTCTGCAATCTGTGTTAATCCACTTTCATTATTTCCTAAAAGAATTATATTTTGATTATTTCTTAAACAAATTAATATACTATTCACAACTTCTAAGAGGCTATCATTTATATAACAATATTCAAATGTTTTAGCTATTTTTTTAATTTCTTCTTTATTCTTTTTATTTATTCCATATCCATTAATTAATTTTTTTAATTTTTCTTTATCATTTTTTTTATATCTTCCTCCATAAACTGTCATAATTACATCATATTCATCTTCTTCATTATTTAAACATTCTATAACTGATTCTATTTCTCTTATTGTAAAACATATCATTTCATTTTGCGAATTATTTTTTTTATCCCATTCAACCCATTCATAATGCAAATTAACTATATTTCTTATCAATTTTTCTTTTTTTGGATTTTTCCCATCTTTTATATAGCCTATGTTTTTTGCTATACCTAAACCAATTTCTTCCATTTCTTTTTTGTCTATTTCAGGGAAATATATAGTTTTAAATCTTGATAAAAATTCCAATGATAATTCATGCCTCTTCCCTGCAAATGCTCCTTTATTTGGGTTTTGTGTTGCTATAAGTGCAAAATTTTTATTTTTACTTACTTGCAATAATGTATTTCCATTTGTTTCAACACTTAATAATTCATTATCTAAAGATTGCTGAATGCATTGCAATACATTAGAAGGAGCTAAATTGATTTCATCAAATAATAATATATATCCTTTTCTATAAGCTTCAACAAAGGGTCCTTCCTTTACATTTAGGCCAGTAATAGATTTATTATCACTCACAAATTTAGCAGTCAAATCATCAATTCTTGTTTCTTCACTTAAATTAAATCTAATTAATTTAACTTCCTTTTCAGGATTTTTATTATATATAAATTTATTAATATAATTTGCTGCAATTAAACATGTTCTTGTTTTTGCTGTACCTGTATTTCCCTCAAGCAAAACAGGAACGCCCATTAATATATAATGAATTAACAAAGCCAATCTTTCTTTTGAATTATTTGTTAAAATAAATCCATTATTTTTAAAAAACTGAAATTTTTCTTTAGAATCAATAAATTCTTCCATATAAATTTTTAAAGTTGATTTACATGATAGAAAATTGTCTATAATTTTATCTATTTTTTGGTTATATTTAGCATTTTTAATTATATTTTCATTTATCAAAAATTTTCCGCTTTCATTTTTTATATTTTCTATTTCTTCAATTTGTTTAGAAGCAATATTACCCCTTTTGGTGAATGGGATTAAATCATCACTTTCTTTTCTTTTGTTTCCAGTTGCTTTTTCATTTTCTTCTATTTGATTATTTCGGCCTTTTACCTCATTATCTAAACCTTTACTTATATTATCTAATTTTTTTTTACTCCCTTTTAAATCATCTATGATATCATTAATAGATTCCTTTTTATTTTTCTTTTTATTTCCCTTTTTTTTCTTGTATTCTTGGCTTGAATTTGATGATAAACTTCTCTTATCCTTTTTTTTTTCACTTTTACTTTCTGAACTCGATTCTGAACTTTTTTGAAACCTACTACTTCTTGTTTCATTAGAAGAATCACTATCATTTCTTTTTTTATGTTTATGATGCTTATTTTCTTTTTTTTTTCTTTCTTTTTTATCCTTTTTTTCCTTTCTTTTTTCTTTAGATTTTTTATTATTTGATGATGAATCTCTATTATCATCTGAATCTTTTTTTCTTTTATTCTTTTTTTCATTCTCAGATTTATAACTTGAATCATTACTGATATTAGAATTTTCTTCATCAGAACTAACATTTTTCCTTTTTTTTTTATGTTTTTTAGAATTTTCCTCAGAAGACTGAGAACTTTCTTCTCTTTTGCTTCTTCCTTTTTTATGCTTATTACTTTTTTTTTTGTGATTATAAGATTCATCTTCACTATCTTCATAATATTCTTCCTTTTTTTTTCTTCTTTTTTTAGAATTTTCTTCCAAATATTTACTTTTTTTACTTTTCCTTTCATCACTTTCATCAGATTCAGAATTTTCCCTTTTTTCTCTCTTTTTTCTACTTTTTTTTCTATTTTTTTTTTCTGAATATTTATCTTTTTCTTTTTTTCTTTTACTTTTTGTATCTTTACTTTTACTAGTACTTTCGCTATCACTTTCACTTGAATTATTTTTCCTTTTTTTACTTGATTTATTTGTTCTTTTTTCATCTTTATATTCATCTGAGCTTGAATCTTCTTTGAAACTTTTACTTCTTTTATTCCTTATTTTATTTTTATATTTTTCAGAGGAATCACTTGAGTTACTTTCATCTTCTTTTTGCTTATTGTGTCGTCTTTTTTTTGAATTTTTATTATCTTTATATTTTTTTTTATCTTTTGTATCTTTTTTCTCTATATCTTTTGAAGAAGAACTTTCATTTTTTATTTTTTTATTTTGTTTTTTCATATTTTTTTCTGAATCAGATGAAGTATTTTCTCTATTATTAGAAGTTTTTTTGCTTTTGTGCTTTTTTTTGGAATCTTCATATGATTCTTCATTACTTGAGTTATATCTCTCATTTTTCTTTTTTTTACTTTTTTTATTAGAACTAGTTTTTTTATGATCTTCTTCTTCACTTGAATATTCTTTTGCAATATTTTTTTTCTTTTTTTTAGAAACACTACTTTTTTCCTCTTTATCACTTGAAGAGTCACTTTTTTCTTTTTTTTTACTTTTTTCTTTTTTTTTACTTTTTTCTTTTTTTTTATTTTTTTCTTTTGTTTTACTTTTTTCTTTTGAGGAATCTTCTTCTTCATCACTTGAAATATTTTTCTTATATCTTTTTTTATGTTTTACTTTTTTATCCTTAGAGACAGATTTCTCTTTCGACTTATTTGATTTTCTTTGATCACTATTTTTTCTATTTTTTTTTTCAGCTAATGTTTTACTATCTTTTTCATCTGAATTTTCTTTTTTATCCTCAGAATTTTCTTTCAATTTATTTTTTTTATCTTTTGAATTCTTCAATTTATTTTCATCTTTTTTGCTTTCCTCCAAATCCAATTTTTTCTGATTTGTATCTAAATTTTTTTCAATTAATGATTTATCATCTTCTAAATTATTACTGAATCCTTTCTTTATTATTTCCTTTTTATCTTCGTTAACGCTGTCTTTTGAATTTTTTTGATTTTTTTCTTTTTCTGAAGAGATATCATTTTCTTTATTGTCTTTATTTTCTTTAGTTTTTTTGCTTTCTTCTTTTTTAGGATTTTTTGGCAATTCCTCTTTCTCTTTCTCTCTCTGTTTTACTTCAGATTTTTTTTTTTATGACTATTTTTTTCTGAAGAAGAATTATCTTCTTCTTTATATTTTTTTTTGGATTTATCTGATTCATAAGTTTCTTCTTTTTCACTTTTTGTTTTAGATTTTTTAGAATTTTTATATTTCTCCTTATTTGATCTCTCTTCTTCAGAAGAAATTTTCTCACCTTTTGATAATTTATGCTCAAGCTTATTTTTTTGGCCATTATCTTCATTAGAAGAAGAAGATTTTCTTTCTTTTATAGATTTTTTTCTTTTCTTTGATTTTCTTCTATCATTATCTGAAGAAGAACTAGAACTATTTTCATCTTCTTTTTTAATTTTTGATTTGTCACCCTTTTTATTATCGTGTTCTTTTTTTTTTGATTTATTTTTTTTATTTCTTTTGTTTTTTTTATCTTTTATTTTTTCTTGTGAGCCATTTTTTTCATCTGAAAGATCCTCACTATAACTTTTACTAGATATATTTTTAATTTTCTCTTTTTCTCTAGTTTTGGCATTTTCTTCTGAATCAGAATTACTTAAGCTATCTGATTTTTTTTCTTCAGAATATTGCTTTTTTTTTTGAATATCTGAATTGTTGTTTGATGTATCTTTATTATTTGTCTCTAAATTATTATGTTTTTTCTTTTTCATATTCTCTTTATCATCAGAGCTATCTTTCTTGCTTTTTGAATCTTTTGAATTTTCTTTTTCTTTTGTATCTTTTTTTTTATTTTTATCTTTTTTAGATTTATGTGATTTTTTTTTATCTTTTTCATCTCTTTCATCAGAGGAAATTGAGTCTGAAATCTTTGATATTTTTTGTTCATTTTTACTTTTTGATTCATCCTTTCTTTTATTTCTTTTAGATGTATGAGATTTTTTTTCCTTAGAATATCTCTTTTCATCACTTTTTTCAGAATCTTTACTTCCTTTTTCATCCTCAGAATCCTTTTTTCTTTTGCTCTTTTTCTTTTTATTTTTTTCCTTTGAAATACTACTATCTTCTGAAGATTTTTGATGGATTTTATGAATATTTCTTTTTAAAGATTTAAATGATTCTTTGCTTGAATCACTGTGATTTTTTTCTGAATTATCTGAAATGTTTTTCTCTTCGTTCAATTTTTGTGCAAAGCTTTCTTCCATTGTAACTAAAATTAAAAAATAATTATATATTATATAGATATCTATTTTTAAAAAAAATAAATAATATATTGGATAAAGTGAATGGGGATTGGGGATTGGGGATTGGGGTTTTGGGGGTGTGGGGTGTTGGGCGGAA
>Ga0310691_10002942_pt1 | contig 21353 bp, 17 predicted proteins | sample 176DNAGHGlowgp2_FD_203887 | JGI IMG/M metagenome (GOLD analysis project Ga0310691, IMG submission 203887) | Sheep rumen microbial communities from Palmerston North, Manawatu-Wanganui, New Zealand - 1766 DNA GHGlow gp2 (v2) (version 2) | ecosystem: Host-associated > Mammals > Digestive system >...
CCACACTTCCTGCCAAGGGAAAAGAGCCCGGCCTTGCGACAGCATAAGCTGGCTGCTCCGTCAGTTTAGCCCGGCTCCACGACAGAATAGCCCGGCGATTTGCTGTCATCTTATCTCAGCGGTAACAACTGACAGTTAATGCTTTCAGTTTTAGCACTTTTTTTACATTATCAATATCTATTTTTCCGCGATTACTTACATGGTTATCCTTTTCAGCTTCTTTAGCTGCTACCTCATAATATGTTGAATATGTGGATTCTTCCGCACTGTGGTAGTTTTCTTGAAAAGAATCCATTGTAGTTTCAAGGCCAAGCGAAAAACTCCGCTTGATACTATATGCACTTATTAAAACTATAGAAAGGAGCAATGCTAACAGAATAATTGTCCAAGAAAGCCAGCTCCCTCGCTTCTTGAAGGAATGGATCGTTCTCTTCATAATATACACTCCTTCCACTTATCCAGCAAGGAATTCTACACTAAGTGGAATATCAGATTTTCCGCGAGAACTTTCTGTAAGTTTTTCTACTTGCTCAAGAGCTGTCTGTTTTGCCAGTTCAACAAGAAAAGGATAGTTCTCTATTTCATTTATAGACTTATTTGCTATTTCTAAAAAAGAATTAATTTCTTCATCAAAACCATTTTTATCGGTGCCGTCAAACATTCTACGCTGTCGTTCCCAAACGATCTTTCGTTCATTAGGATCAATAGCAAGAGTGCATGTCGGTTCAGGAAGTTTGATGGTAATATTTTCATCTGTATAATTTATTGTTGCTTCACTTAGATTAACTGAAAAAACCAAGTTCCCTCGAAAAGTCTCTAAAGCAGCATATTTTTTCCCGACCTTGTTAGTATTAGTAAAGCTTACATTTGCTGCTAAGACTTGAAGCTCACCGAGGCCATTTATATTAGTGCGTATTCTGTTTCCCACTTCAATTTCTGTATCTTTTGCACTGAGTCCCTCAGTTTTTCCATCTACATATCCACTTTGTACTCCTGTGGTCAAACCTTCAACGGTACCAGCAGCTGCACCTGCCACTTGCCCCAATTGACTACCTGTATACTCTCCAACCTCCTTTGCTTCCTTACGCAATGGTAAGATATATAAAAAATAAACTATAGCTACCAAAAAGCACAAGGCACCAAGAAGCAACGGAATAATTTTCTTTTCCTTTCGTATTTCACTGACAGCATCAATTGCAATACCGCTAAGTTCTTCCTTCAGAATTTCTTCTTCGGTTATTGTACTCAATCGTATTCATCTCTCTTTCTCAACAACGATTCCGAACAATTCTTTATCGACGCTCATACTGGTGGAAATCTCAATGCTCTCTGTAATACTGTCTTTTCCACCAAGATGTTTCAAAACTCCAAATGCTGCATCTGCGCCAAACCAACTATGCGAAATTTTGTAACCCGGATTAGCCGTAAAAGTGACTTTCAATTTCTGTCCTGCACGCACATTGCTTAACTCATTTACCTCTATGGGCACGCCATCTAATGTATATGAGTAAGTGCCACAACTGTCCTCTGTAGCAAGTTTTAACTTTAGATATTGGAGAGCAGGATGCTCATCTAATGTAGATGAAATACTATTGTTTAGCTTTGAAAACTCTTTTCGTTTTTCTGTATATCCATAATCATCAGTGTTAAAACCTTTAATGTAGTATCCTTCTTCGGGGATAATCGAAAGTATCACCTTCTCACTATCTCCTGGTAACTCATCGCCAATATTAATTCTTTTCCCATTCTCATATGTAATGTCAACAGTTGTATGTGGATGATTATAACCTTGGAATGTTCCTTCTGTATCGCTATTTCTATCTGTAATATCAATGCCTATTTCTTTATCTCCATCCGGGATTATGATTTTGTATTCAAAACCGTTTTGAGCAGGTGTAGCTGTACCTACATTAAGGTTTTGGCTTTTTCCTGTTATTCTATATTCTTTACCTACAACAATCGTGATTACGTTGCCAACTTTTAACTTTATTGGTAAGGTAAATTGTTTTTGGCTAAAGGACTCCTGAGAAACCTTTTCTCCATCTACTGTAATAGACTTGATTATTCCTTCACCTTTGTTACCTATCATTGGTATATTAGAAGTCCAGCCTATACAGGAATTGCTGATTATCAAGCTAATATACGGGTGCATTTGTACCGTAAAGGTATCAACACCTTCATTTGCTCTTGTCTCCTTAAATAATACGGTATGGTTGCTTTCCTTTGAGTAAAAACATTCAGGGGTAGAAGAAACAAAATAGTATTCTTTATTGTTCGCATTATCATATACACTATAGTCGTAGACGATTATATATGGGTCATATGGGGTAATTTCGTAGCTATCGGTAAAAGGAATGTTATTAACTTGCCAACTACCGCCGCTCAACTCCTGCTCTTTCTCGCCTTTCAGGTAAAATGCCTTAACTCTAATCTGACGATTTGTATAGCATCCCAGCGGCTCGATTGAAAAACCTGTTCCAGAATAATCTTTTGGGATCGTAAGTAACATTCCAGAGCGAGCATCGATCTCAGCATATGGTTTTTGTTCTCTGTCTCCCTTTTGATTATACGACCAAATTCTGAAACATGAAAAATCATACTTATCGCTAACTGGGTTATTTATTTCAACTTTATCAACATAAAGACTATCTCCAGCGTGTAATTCGATCTCAGATGTGCTGACATTAGTTTTTGTTTTACCCTCGGTATGATAGGTACAATTCAGGAAAGGGTTGTTAGCTATTGTGATTAGAAAAGATTTTTCTCCCGTAATAGTCGTATCTTTAGAATCTGGCAATATAGCTTCACCTTCCTTAGACACCATGCTACTTTCCACATAATGGATATATTGCTGATACTCGGGAGTGTTATATACTACATTCTCAGATTGCTCTATCAGCTTTTCCTGAAATATTCTTTCGATAAAGTTACTGTCCTTCTTACAGCCTGTTAAAATAAGTATTGAAGAAGCAGCTAACAATACTGTCAGGAAACGTTTTTTTCTATTCATCCCATAATCCTCCAGCTACTAATAATCAATGAGCTACGAGGTCAAAGCCTCTAATAAGGAAATGTAAAAATTACGAATTTTGCTTTTCAAAAAATTTCTACAGATGTTTACAATATAACATAATTCTGCTGAAATCGCCACCCTATGTGAAAGTTTTATATCCAAGCACAATCTCCATGCGCTAACAATTGTATTTCTTCAAAATGCGTTTCACCGTGAAACGCATTTTTCCAGAGCATGCCGTTGAGAAACACATTCCTGTGAAGTATTATTCAGATAATAGACCGACAGATGGATAGTCCTCAGTGATGCAAAAGAACCCACCTACTATTCCAAAGAGCAGCAAAAAGAACTCAAAGTCATCGGCAAAATTATCGCTTTGAATCGTACTTTTATTTGAACATCTGTTAACGGGGCAGCGCCAAAGCGTTGCCCCGTTAGATTTTGCTCTATTTCGTTACGAGATTTAGCAGCTCTTCATAGCTGCTTACCACGTCGTAGACAACTTCGCCATTGGAAATAGCTTTGAAATGCTGTCTGGCACAATGGATTTTCGCCTTTTCCGGCGTTGATGTATGATCCTCAAACATGAGTGTTTCCATGGAGCCTTTTGTCTCAGCGACGAAGTAAATATGCTTGACGCTGCCCTCATAGAAAGCGATAGCCCAGTCTGGATTATATTTTCCGATAGGCGTCGGGATAAAGAAGCCATCCGGCAGCTTCACATATACAGCGACCTCATCGCGTATATCCAGATCACTCACGAACTTGCGTTCATTTTCGGAATCATACATGACATGGTCATAAATACTCCGGTTCGCTTTTACGGCATTAACGCCAAGTTTTCCGCGAATCGTCGAATCTGTAAAGACCTCCTTGCCGTATCTATCATCAAGAACATTATAGGTAATGTGTTCGATAATAACACTGGCTTTTTGATCGTTGATGATTGCAGAAGCCTTTGAAATGAACTCCTCCGGGTTTTCCTTAAACTTATCAAAAACGTGTTTTTCAATCCCTTTCAGAATTGCAATAACATCTTTCCTTGTAAGTCCTGTCCTATCAACGATTTCACCGACAAGGTCGTAGGGAACATTTGAATTTGCGGTAGCCGAGACACTGTAGCTTGTGGCCTTTTCCTTAACAAAGGATTCTCCGGCACGAAGGTCATCAGTGTCAATTGAAGTCATTGACCCGCTTTCCACATTGAAGAAAATCTTGTTGACCCGTAGCTTGTCATTCAACGCTGCTATGGATTTACTGATCAGTTCGGCAGGATCGAAACTCACGGTATAAGCGGACTTCGCATTGATTCTCGCCCACAGCTCCTGAAATTGCGGTTTGGAGAAGTTGTCCTCGTTGATATGAAGCTCAATATTGTTCTTTCGGGCATCTTCTGGTTTCAGCGCATTTGGATCGAAGACAGAATCCAGGATTTGAAGGATAGATGCGGCATAGTCTTTTACCTCATCCAGCACCTGAACTTTTCCTTCTTTTTTGTCGGCGTGATACTTTTCAGTGAGGGCATTTGACCTGTCGATATAGCCATTGACGCGCAAATCCATCCAGATTTCCCTCGCTATATCTTCGGAGATCACTTCGGTGTTGCCGTTAGTATCAGTTATCTTCTTTCCCGCAAACAGCTCCGGCAGAACGGCACGCGGACGATCCGCAACCGCTTCGGAAAGCTCTGTCTGCAAGCCGCGGGTAAAGCTGTCGTAGCTCTCACTGGCAATAACGGTGAGGACGTTGATTTCATGTACTTCGTTGCCCAACACATTTTCATCCATGCGTTCACCGTCACGGTTGACACACAGGCGCAGGCCACGCCCGACCTCCTGACGTTTACGCACTTCGCTGTTGCTTTGCTTCAAGGTGCAAATCTGAAAGACGTTTGGATTGTCCCAGCCTTCACGCAGGGCAGAATGAGAAAAGATAAAGCGCACCGGGGAGCGTTTCGGGTCTCGATCCAGAAGCAGCTCCTTGTTTTTCATGATCAGCTCATAGGCGCTCACGTCGTCAGATGTTGTTTCTTTTCTGCCGACTTTGCTGTTGATCATCTTTCCCTTGCCGTCCACGGAGAAATACCCGGCGTGTGTTTTGGAGGCCGGTATACTGTCCAGGTATTGAATATAGTCCTCCTCGTCAATGGCAAGCTGCAGATTGCCGACTATATCAGCATACTCCTCCTCAAACATTCTGGCATACTTTCCGTTTACCGGCTGGCCTGCCGCGTCATATTCCCGGTAATTTGCCACCTCGTCAATGAAGAACAGGCTCAGTACCTTGATCCCTTTGCGATACAGCTCTCTTTCCCGCTGAATATGTGAAAGGATGGTCTCGCGGATTTGTATGCGGCGGAGCTGGTCTTCATCGACATTTCCGACCACATCTCCGGCATAAATCGTTATACCGTTAAGGAAGCGAACAGAATTGTCCCGACCGTCGATATGCTCAATAACCCAGCGATCCTTGTATTCTGCAAGATGATTGGAGTGGTCAAACAGATTATCCCGCTCCTTCATGATTTTGCTTTTCCTTTTTATCGCACCGCTTGGGGATAGAACTTCAAATTGGATTGTAGCTGTCGGATCATGTTTGGAAAGGTTGACGCTTTCCAGATACACATAGCTGTTGGTTGCCGTGGTTCCAGTCTCGGTTATGCCTTTAACAGATATTTTCTTTACAAGATGCTTGTTGTAGGCTTCCATGGCATCCAGCCTATAAACCATGTTATAGATACTGTCGGATCTATGTGTGGCCGAATAGCGCAGCGTCAACATAGGTCTGAACTGTTTCAGATTTTCCTTTGTCTGCTTGCCCTCGACAGATTGCGGCTCGTCGATAATCAGGATCGGATTGGTCTTAGCAAGAATGTCAATCGGGCGGCGGGAGCGAAATTCATCCAGCTTCATGGTGATCCGGCGTGCGTCCTTGCCCTTTGCGTTAAATGCCTGGGAATTGATAATCATGACATTGATCGCGCTGTCGGAAGCAAAGCGGTCAATCTCTGTCAACTGTTTGGAGTTGTAGATGAAGAAGCGGATTTTCTTCCCGTATTCCTCGGCAAAGTGATCCTGTGTCATTTCAAAGGACTTGTACACGCCCTCACGAATAGCGACGCTGGGGACGACGACGATAAACTTGCTCCAACCGTAGGCGCGGTTCAGCTCATACATGGTCTTGATATAAGTATAGGTTTTGCCGACGCCGGTCTCCATCTCTATCGTCAGATTATATCCGTCATCGCGGCCTTCCAGCTTTGTGGAGGGCTTGATCTGATTGGCCCGCTGGATCTTCTGGATATGCTCCAGAATAAGCGCGTCACTCAAAGCGGGAATGATCGGTTCATTGCGCCAGCCGGTAAAGGCCATGCCTTCGACGTCGATCTGATCCATCTTCTCAAGGCCGCGGTCTATCAGGTATCTTGAAACAGAGGAAGCGGGTTGCCCGGCAAAAACATCTACCACCGCTTTTGCTGCGTCAGCCTGAAATTTCTGATGTTTGAATTGGAGTTTCATCGTACACCTCTGATGATGTGGAATGAGGAGTTAGTAGTTAGTAGTTAGAAGTGAGTAGTGAGGAATTTGTGCAATGGCCGTTGCACAATATACAATCTGGTTCGTTTGCATTGACATTTTGCACCTGATTGCATATAATATAAGCAAAGGAGGTGCTTTTATGGGACAGGCAACTTTCAGCGTCCGTATGGACGAGAACTTGAAGAATGATTTTGATTCCTTGTGTGCGGATTTTGGCATGAGCATGACCACCGCCATCAACGTATTTGCGCGGGCAGTCGTACGGGAGCGCCGTATTCCTTTTGAAATCGCGGCAAGCAGTGCCGGAAGACCCAGATTGTCCGGAACGGAGGCGTTTTCGGCTCTCCGTGCGCAGGCGAAGGAGAACGGCATACAGGACATGTCTCTTGATGAGATAAACGAGGAAATTCGTAGAGCGCGGTATGGGGAGGGCTCCTGATGCGCTGTTATGCGGTGCTGGACACAAATGTGATTGTATCGGCCTTGCTGTCGTCCAAAGCAGACGCGGCCACAGTACAGGTAATTCAAAAGCTCTTTTCCGATTCCTTCTGTCCTGTGATCAGTAAAGAGATCATGGCCGAATACACGGAAGTCCTGCATCGGGCCAAGTTTCATTTTTCCCCGGCGATTGTTGAAGACCTGCTGTTTGCGATTGAGGAAAAGGCAGAATATGTGATACCTGCTTCAACGGGCGCGATCCTCCCCGACATGAAAGACCTGCCGTTTTATGAGGTAGTCATGGAAAAGCGGGAGGACGATGCTTATCTGGTGACGGGCAATCAGAAGCATTTTCCCTCAGAACCGTTTATCGTGACGGCGAGGGATTTTTTGGAGATACTGGAGCAGAATGAGAAATGAGAAATTAGGAGTGAGGAATTCACTCCTGATTCTTTTTATACCTTAAACCTTGAAGCTTGCAGCAACCGTTTTCTCGTCAAAGGAAAGAATTTTATCTGGATTTTTCGTCAAGTTTCGGAGGATCTTGAATCTGCAGCAAAATCCACTTTCAGTGTGCGAAAGGTCAATGATTTGTATTATCCGCTGATAAGAATCCCACCTGATTTCAGGAGAAGCAATCAACTGATCAACTGTCAGATTCGGTTCGGCAAGGGCAGTCGCTTGAACATGGTGAATCCAATCTCCGAGCTTCCTTGATAGGATTTGTTCGGTGTTTATCTGAATTCTTTTGCAAATGCTATCAAGGACAGAGACGATGTCCGTATAATTCGATTCAATGGTCACTGTATCCATATTCTCTATGGCTTGAGCTTCTTTCTCATAATACTCTGTTTTCTTAGCATCTGAGATAGCATAGTGATTCTCAACGGTTGAGTGATAATAGTTTTCGATTTCGCCTTTTTCCAGAATAAAGATATTTACACTCTGCAAACATGATAGAATATCTTTTTCTATCGCTAGAATCCGTGTTATTTTTTGTTGAGAGCTTTCTGAGATTAAGCCATCTATCTCCGCTCTTACCCGATGTACCCCGACCGCAAAAACACGTTGTTTCACCTTCAAGGGCTTATCGCCAGCCGGATGTTTAAGTGCATCAATAAACTGCTTTATTTCACCAGTTAGGGCGCTATCGTCAACAGAAATTAATTCTGCAACAATTCCATTAATCTCTGATTCAAGATTTCCGATTTCGTCCATCAAACCTTTTCGGCCTTTTTCAGACAAATAGGAGGTTGTTGAATCAATTCGACCTGCTGTCTGGCGCAGTTTTCCGTCAAAAAGGGCGTCTAAATCGGTAATACAATACGCATTTATACTTAACAATCGGCATAGCGAATACATTAGCTCAACTTCATCTTTGCCGCCGACATTGATGATAGATACTCCGATTGCCCCCAATGGGATTCCTCTCTTATACTGCAGCAATGTGAAGACTTGTTGGTCTATGTATCCCTCCACAAATACAGGCTTTTTGGCAAAAAAGAATGACTTGTGGTTCACATTCATACGCATCAACAACTTTTCAAGCCGTTGAAGCTGATATGCATCCAACATCGAGTAGTTTTGAATAAACGTTGGTATTGCATTTTTATGAAATACAACGACATTCTTTAATTCATCCGGACTTTGGATGCTAAGCATATACGGAGAATGAGTCAGGATAACGAACATCTTCTTCCCGGTATCTTGCAGTGGGTCACCGGCAAGATTCTTAATCTCCTGTAGTATAAATTGCTGAAATTGGGGATGAAGATTTAGTTCTGGTTCGTCTAAAATGATACAGTTGTATTCGTCGTCATACAGGAAAGCAAGTAGAGTAATAATTTCTTTTAGTCCATGACTTTCGTCTTTCCTTAGATCATAGACTTTGTTCGATTCTTGTAGTTTGATATTAAGATAACCACCAGTCTCTTCAAAAGACAATTTCTTATGGAAAATATCTGATAGAATACTCTCAATCTTGATTTGCAGATCGAGTTTATTTCTCAGTTCGATCAGTGCATCAATACTCTGGCCAAGTTCTTCTGATTTAGATCTATAATTGTCGAAAAAACCAATATTAAGACCTTGGGACAAATTGTCCGAGGATAGGTAACCATGACGATCCCATTTGCGCGCTAACTGATTAATCCGTTCAGCGCCAAAGTATCGGACCTTTAAGCCTGATGTACTCTTTAAAGATTCTGTAAGATGCTCTGCAAAAACAGTTTTTCCGGTCCCATTAGGGCCGACAATATAGGTGATGCTTCCCCAATCGTTTTTAATAAAATGCTTATCATCCCACAAAAAATCAATTGCGATATCTATATTAATGTTCATATTGTATCTCCCTAAATCACCTTCACCCTTGTGTTCGGGGTGATCATTTTGAAGATTTCTTCCACGTTGATCTTGTCCGGGCTGGAGGTGAAGCACTCTTCTCTGAACACGGCGCGGAGCGGATTGCGGCGGGCAATGGTTTCAATTACGTCTGTGGGGACAGATTCATCAAAGCAGGCAATCAGGGCGTCTCGGATTTCAAGGTCAGCATCGCCCGGCGCATAGGTATGGACGGTGCAGCCGTCAATCGTTTCACTCTTATAAGGCAGCGACAGCGGTAGGCCCCAATCAAGCAGACAGCCAAACAGCAGGTCAAGGTCTGTGCGGTCAGGCTTGATGTTGGATTCCATATCATCCAGCATTTGCTGTCCATATTCGCCAGCGCTGTAATATACGTCGTTCATGTTAGAATCGGAAAGTTTGAGAACGCGGAAGCCAATGTCGAGAACATGTTTCGTGGCATAATCCCATTCTTCTTTTGAGTTTGGCATCCCACATCCAAACCCCTCTCCATTGACATTCCCTGACCCAGATGTTACCTCCTGCATCAGTTTTTTTCCTGCGCGGCGGATACGCTCCTTTCCTACCTCTGTAATTGTCCCATATCCAGTGTTGTATGCTGACGAGTTTTCATTACATTTTTCTGGATATTGAACCATAATGAATTTACGTTTCCTACCATCTTCTGCGTTCATCTGCATAATAGCATCAGCCGTTGTCGCTGAACCAGAGAAGAAATCAAGAGCAATAAAATCAGAATCTCCAGCAATTTTTATCATCCGCTTCAATAGTGAAGTTGGCTTAGGTGTATCAAACGGGATTCCTTCTGGGAATAGCTTTTTCAATTCTTTTTTCCCATCCTGGCTATGTCCTACTTCTTCATATTTCCATATTGTTTGGCAAGCAACCCCCTGTTTGACCTCAGTTAAGAACCGTTTTATAGCCGGAACATTATTACCATCTTCACCAAACCAGATGCGATTGTCAGCGATCATCTCTTGCATAACCTTTTCTGTATACAGCCAGCAACGGCCGCTGGGTAAATGGTGTTCTTTACCGTTTGGAGCTTTAAGAACATAGAACTGACTTTTTGTTCCGTGGCCTCCTTGTGCTGTTGAATTTTCCGGTTTCCACGGGCCTCGTGGATCATTGTCACGGTTTGTATACCGGGCGTTCATTTCGTCTGTTCTTTCAAGGAGTTGCGGTTGCCACAGCAGTTTATTCTTTGCGTACACCAATACGAAGTCATGATTTTCAGAAAACCACTGGACAGCATTCTGCGGACTATACCGCTTCTCCCATATGACAGTATTTACAAAATTCGATGCGCCAAATACTTCATCACAGACTTCTTTCAGATTTCCCTGCTCACTGTCATCAATACTGATAAAGATTACACCGTCCTCTGACAACAAGTTTCTTGCTAACATTAAACGCGAATATATCATGCTGCACCAGTCAGAATGAAAGCGTCCGTTGGAGTCTGTATTTTTGAAAAGTCGATCGCCGGTCTCTTCATCAAACATGCCAAGCTGCTCTTCATATTCATCGGATTTCATAGCAAAGTCATCCCGATAAATGAAGTCGCTACCGGTATTATATGGCGGATCAATATAAATCATCTTGACCTTACCCAGATAGCTTTCCTGCAAGAGCTTCAACACTTCCAGATTGTCACCTTCAATATAGAGATTCTCCGTAGTGTCCCAATTCACACTCTCTTCCGGGCAGGGACGCAAGGTCTTGCGAATGGGCTTGTTAGCTTCCACAATGGCCGCTTTCTTGCCCACCCAAGTAAATTCGTATGCTTCATCGCCCTCGGCCACGTCGTCGGACAGCATCTGCCGCAGCAAGTCAAAGTTGACCGCCTTTTTCAGCTTCCCATCCTCGCCCCGTGTTTCTGTCACGCAGTTAGGAAAAAGCGCCTCAATCTTCTCTATATTGCCCTGCACCATATCAGGGGACTCAAATCTCATGTGATCCATCTCAACTATCTCCTTTGATTAGAAGCTGTTTATCGGCTAAATCAATCGAATATCCATCTTTCTCTATTGCAAATAAATAGGTTTGCTGGTATTCCTGCCCATATATATCATAGTAATCAAAGCACAAATCATATTCTGCTTTCTTTTCCATCCCATAATCTTGAGAAAAAATATGAATGTAAAAAGTCTGGTTACATTTAAGTTTAATCGGTGGAAGAAATAATGCCTCTGCACCCTTTTTATTTAATCCGATGCGCAAACAAATTGCGGGGCCATTCCCGACATTTTCAACTTCAAGTGGTAAACTCCCAAACGGAACAATGTGTAATTCCTTTCCTCCTTCAACTGCTTCCCATCTCTGTCCTCTATGTTTTAATATATCATCATACTCTTTTGGAAGCGTCGTATAGTTTACCACTTTACCGTCTTTGATTATAAAATATATTTGAGAAAGATTGTACTCTTCATAGATAACGCTTTCAGACTTAGTGTTTTCATCTGAATCTTCTTCACTATCATCCAGACCTTCTCTGTTAAAAATATCAGCAATAGCATTGTATCTACTTTTTACCATGATTTTTGTAACCGTCAAAAACGGGAGGACTTTTCGTCGAGTATCTTCCCTATTGTTCCTTTGGGATATTTGAATGGTAAAAAACACACCATAGATTGCTATTAAAGCCGCCAAAATACCACCATAGTATAATAGCTCAGAGTCAATATCCCACTTCACATGCAAAAACTCAATCGGTGCTGGCATTTTATAAATCCAGTTTAAGAGAAGTGGGACGCCAATAATAAAAACAACGATAAACAGTATTATTTTCCACTTGTTTTCATTAATCCATTTTCTCATTTATTAACAGCAAGCCCTTTCTAAGTTTCTTCAGCTCCGCATTCATTTCCAACTGCCTGTTAAACTGCTTCTCTTTCCGTATCTTCGCTTCCAGTGCGACGATCTTCTTTTCCAGCTCCGCTTTCTTTTTGCTGCGGTCAACGGATTCTTTCAGGCTCTCGCCGCTGTCTGTATTGAGCGCATCACCGGCGATTTGCCGCACATAGTTTTCATAGACAGCATCCAGGTTTAAGCCCGCGAGCGGGAGCTGCAGCTTATCAAGGGGCATCCATTCCGTGTGATAATACCGATTGACCTTAAAGGCCCCTGTACCGGAGGCCGTGGCCTCCTTGTAGCCGATCCACGCCTGTACTTTGTCCTCATACGTCAGGAGAAACAAAATGTGATACGGTATCTCCTTGTCGATCAGCTTCAAAACCGCTTCGTCCAGTGAGGGCTGGTTAAGCTGGATCTCAAAGACTTCTATCTCGGTCACACTCTGTCCGCCTGCCAGGTTCATTGTGGCGGCGGCAATTTTATTACGCCAGTATATGATCTTGATTTGGTCGATGAAGATACGTTTTATAGCAGGCGTCACGGAAAGATTATCATAGAATTTTTGCTTTGGGATTCGTCTGTTAAATTCGGTACTCTTTGGCAGGCCCAACATAAATGCGCCCCCTTATTTTACAGCGAGGAAACAGATCAGTTCAAAATCGTCCAGACCGTTGATCTCCGAAAGCAGCGCCGAAGTGCCGCCGGCAGAGAAAAGGCTGTCAATGTCGCTTTCTTCCTTAACGTCGATGATGGAGTTTATCGCGTCCGTCAGCAGTTCGGAAACCGCCTGCATATTGCGCCCGTCGTCGGTCTCTTCGTTGAATTTCCGGCAGAGAGCGGCGATAGGCTCTTTCCGGCCCCGGCAAAGAAGCCGCACCGTGTCCAGCAGCTTCTTTGGATTCAGGTAATCACAGATTATCGTGCCGTCTATGCCGATATAGACCATGTAAAACGGATGGATTCTGTTCTGATTGTCAATGTTCACGCTGTTGTTGATGTTGCGGAGGACGAAGATCACGCCCTCCGGGTTTTCTGCACTGGCAGGGACAACAGCGTGCAGACCTTTCGGCTTTTTGTTCAGATCGTCATGGGTCTTGATATACTCCAGCAGATCCATTCTAAACTCATTCAGTCCAAGGTCCATAATGGAAATGCCTGTGGTCATATCCTCAATATCAACGACTTCCTCATGCAGCCGCTTTAGTTGCTGCCGCCGGTATTCCAGATCGCCCTTTTCTTCCGGGCTGATCAGATTGTCGTCGCCGGTGGAGGTCATGACAGAGATTTTCATGCGGGTCTCAACGCGGGCCTTTAGGTTGATATACTCGTCCAAATCCATATCGGGCCAGAAGTTCACCAACTGTATCTGATCATTGCGGCTCCCGATACGGTCGATCCGCCCGAAACGCTGGATAATGCGCACGGGGTTCCAGTGAATATCATAGTTGACCAGAAAATCGCAGTCTTGCAGGTTCTGGCCCTCGGATATACAGTCTGTCGCTATCAGAATGTCAATGTCCAGCGGCTTTTCGGGCATGAGTACATCCCGATCCTTTGAAATGGGCGAGAAGCAGGTCAGAATGTTATTGAAGCTGGGCTGCAGCCCTTTCACTGTCGTTCTCCCATCCACGGAGCCGGTGATCAGCGCCGTATCCAGACCGTATTTGTCCTTGATATATTGGCTGACGTGCTTGTACAGATACTCCGCCGTATCAGAAAAGGCGGAGAAAACCAGCACCTTTTTGTTTCCGGGGTTGATGGGATGTTCAATTTTGTTAGAAATCAGGGCAAGCAGTTCTTGCAGCTTTGTATCATGCTCCGGTGTTATGTCGTTCACCATCATGGTTACAAGGGCCAGCGTTTCGGCGTCCCTTTGCAGAACTTGACGCCATGACGGATAATCCATATCCGCCAGATCAATCGTGACTTTTTTGCCGTAGGTGAAGAAGTCCGCGTTTTGCTCGTCCATGTCCAGATCAGAGCTTTCCGTCAATTCAAACATGGGAAAGTCAGAATTGCCCATGCGCTCATATCTGTCAATGGCAGCGATTGTGTCCTCAATCAGCTTGCGTATACGGGACAGCGTGAGCGTAAAAGAGTATACGGAGCTCTCAAGCCGTTTGAGCAGGTTAATGCTCATCAAGCGCCGTATGCCTTCTTCACGGCCTTTCTGCGTCAGGCTGTCCCCGCGGTTATGGTTCAGATTGCTGTACTTGTACATCCGGCTCTCAAAGATGTATTTTGAGGGCGTGTAGATTTCAAGGGACAGCATGGAGATCTGTTCAAAAATCTCGTTGTAGTTAATGGCGCCGGGAAGATCGGTCAGCTTGGGCTGAATAGAAATAGGCTTGCGGCGTTCCGGGAATTTGCCTATCTCGCTTGCATTATAGTATTTTTCGATGTGCTTTCTGGAGCGCGCTATCGTCACGCTGTCCAGCACCTCGAAAAAGTCAAAGTCAAGATCACGGAGAAGATTGTCCGTTGTCCGCTGCTCCATGCTGAGCTTGCTCCACGCATTGAACGCCTTTTGCGCCTGCCGGAAAATCTCGTCAATGGACTTCTCCGTGTGGAGCTTGCCGTCGATCTGTGCAGTGTCGCCCTCATAGGCCAGGGCAAGCTGATTGCGCAGATCATAAAAGCGGTTATTGACCGGCGTGGCCGAGAGCATCAGCACCTTTGTCTTGATCCCGGCCCGGACGACCTTGTTCAGAAGCTGCAAATAACGGTTTTGTTTCTGATCCTCGCCGGAGACTTCGCCGCCATTGCGGAAGTTATGGCTCTCGTCGATCACGACCAGGTCATAGTTGCCCCAGTTCAAACGATCAAGGTCAAGGCCGTTGGAGGTGCCGCGGGTTCTGGATAAATCCGTATGGAACAGCACGTCATAGCGCATCCGGTCACTTGCAATCGGATTGTTTTTGTAATTGTCCTTGTATGTATTCCAGTTCCCGGCCAGCTTTTTCGGGCAGAGAACCAGTACAGACTTGTTTCGGTTTTCGTAGTATTTTATGACAGCCAGCGCGGTAAAGGTTTTGCCGAGGCCAACACTGTCCGCCAGTATGCAGCCATTGTACTTTTCCAGCTTGTTTATGATCGCAAGGACAGCATCTTTCTGAAAGTCATAGAGCATACTCCATATCTTGCTCTGCTTGAAGCCTGTTGCCTCGTTGGGAAGCACATCCTCGGATATATCTTCAAGAAACTCGCTGAACACATTGTAGAGCAGCATGAAGTAAATGAACTCAGGGGCGTTTTCATTATAAGCGGATGTAATGTTGTCGATGATTTCATCGGTCACATCCTCCAGCTTACTCTTGTCATTCCAAAGCGTGTTGAATAGCTGGAGATACTGCGTGGCAAATGGCGCTTCCAGTCGGTTGACCATATTATAGCTGTTGTTGCCGCGCTCACAGCCTATGTCCACCGTAGTAAAACCGTTGAGAGGCATATAGGCCGCTTCCTCTGTCGGTGAAGATACGGTCATGAACCCGCCCATGTTCTCGCCGGAGATGTTGGACTTGAAGCGTGCTTTTTTCCGAATCCAGTCAGCACATTCCTGTGCCACGGCCTTTTGACGCATCTCATTACGGAGCTTGATTTCAAATTCTGTGCCGTACAAGCTCTGCTCCCGGCTCAACCGGGGAATATAAAATTCTCTCTTCTGCTTTTCGGATTTTTCGGCAACAAAGGTGGGCGAAGTGAAGATAAAGCGAAACTCATCCACACTTTCCAGCTGCTTTTTCAGCTCGTTATATGCGTACATGGAGAAACAAGCCGCGGCAACCGAAACCTTGCTTCCTTTCCGAATCGTTTTAGCAAGATCGTCGCGGACTATCTCAGTAACATTGTCAAACAGCTTCATGTCTTTCTCCCTATGATCTGTCGGCTTTTTTACCAGTCATCATCCAACAGTGCAGATAGTCCCTCAGCTTCGTCTACCCAGGAAGGATCATACTTTGACCCGCCAAGCAATGCGCCGCATGAGGAGCATTTCCTATATGGTTTGTTGGCCGAAGCACCACATACAGGACAGATATACTCGTCAGAGCGAAAGAGGTGTGTTTTCTGAGTCCATTGTTTCGATTTCATCGCACCATCACCTCAGTTGTCAGAAAAAATACAATTTTAGGTATTATAGCATTTTCACGGCTTTATAACAAGCAGTTATTGGATCGAAGCTGATGGATTCTGAAAATACGTTTCACCGTGAAACGCATTTTTCGACGTTTTTTTCTTGAATACATGGGAATAAATGGCTACACTCAGCTTTAGATATACAACAAGCACTGTCAAATCAGCGTCCAGAAATGGGCGCTTTTTTGTCGCCCTATCAGGCGAAAAAAGATGAAAACAATTTTGTTATGGGAGGTTTTTGAGGATATTGCGAATATCCGCCTTTTGAGGCCATCACCGGACTGTTATAGACTAGAAAGTACAAAAAGAGAGGTACAGAAATGAGCAACCGGTATGAACGCTTTAACGAAATCACCTTTAACGCCTACTGCATGACCGCCATTAACAACGCCGTGAAGCGCGGGCTTCGGAAAAAGAGGCTCCGAGCACAGCATGAAATCCCTTTGACCGTTTTAGATGAAAACTTGAATAACGCTCTTGACCTGCCAGACGACAACTTACCTGCACAGGATATGGCAGCGGATATTTTTGAAATTAACGGTTTAGCAATCCCTGTCATGAATGAAGATCTTGCAAAAGCCTTGCGTTTAATTCCTCCGCAACGGCGCAACATCGTACTTCTTTCTTATATTATGGGCAAAAACGATGTGGAGATCGGGAAAGCCTTGAACCTCGCCAGAACGACAGTCCGTGACCGGAGGCACGACGGCATGGAGAAATTACAGGAATTGATGAGAGGCAAAGGATGAAGCTGATTCCATTTGCAGTAATCAAGGCAGCAAAAATGAATGATATTGAAGCTGCGGAAGCAATTAAAAAGAGCAGTATGAGGGCTTTATCGCAAGCCTCTGTCTGCAAAGCTATGAGGACGAGAACGGCAATATCCATACATATCCCGATGAGGATTTGCGATACTTCGCGGAAAATGCCCTATATGCCGCTATCTTTACTTTTCAGTTTGCTGATCCCCCGGATGATTTCGACCCGTAAGCTTTCCATCCGGCAGAAGCGCGCCGCCGCTGGCGACGTGTTTCTGCGGGCTGGGAAACCAGTCTCAATACGTTTCACCATGAAACGCATTTTCACAAGTGAATAGGGCAGGCAGATACGTTCTGCTTGCGGGAAGCCAGGCAGCGGGTGCGCCGGGATCGTCAGTCGGTAAGGAGGTGAACAGATCGACAACGGAGCGAACAACACCACCGCTGTATGCAGCCTATGGCATGGCAGCCGGCAATGATCCGCAAGCAGGTATAATGATACTTACGTTGATGGCACGTCACAGAGTCAAACGTCCCGCCATAAGCATGGAGGGAGGCACGAATAAACATATCCTACGGAGCGGCCCGCCCCGCCGCCGTCTGTTTTCGCCTTTGAATAAATCGTGATACCCCTGATCCGCACTACATGAGAGTGCGGATTTTGTCATATCAAGTCAAAAATCCGTTTCACAGTGAAACGGATTTCCACAATCAAAATATAATCTGTGTACTGTCGTTCATAAGCTGGTATGGGAGGCGATGATATGGATCAAGTGTGCAGTACGGAAAAAGCCCGGAGTATTCAGCTCAGCGACGGCTTGACAGTGGTTGTCCACTATGCGCAGGACAGGCCGAGCCTGCAAGACTTAATGATAAGAATAATGAGCAAATACTACATAAAAAGCGCGAAAATTTGACACGTTTTTCGTGTGTGGTATAATAATAGTATAGGGTTATACTATTTCTACCTTGTTTTCGGCGGAAAGGAAAAATATGACCTTTGTGCAGAACAACAAAAGAGAGATAGATGAATTTGAGAAAAAAGAATGGAGGGTTGGGGAATATAACCGTCTCAGCAAAGAGGACGGGGATAAGCCGGAAAGCGACAGCATACAGAACCAGCATGAGATCAACCAAAACCATCTTGAGTATCTTCGGCGGCAGGGAGAAAACATCGCATCTGTAACGGTATACTCTGACGACGGATACGGCGGAGGCACCTTCAATCGGCCCCGCTATCAGGACATGATCCGGGACATAGAAGCGGGGATCATCAATTGCGTTATCTTCAAAGACAATTCCCGTCTTGGGCGAAACTACCCGGAGCTTGGCCGACTGATGGAGGACTACTTCCCGCAAAAGGGTATTCGCGTGATCTCAGTCCTGAACAACCTGGACAGCGTAAGAGATCCGCGAGGGTATTGCAGCGCCATTGTTTCCTTTTCCAATATTGTAAACGATGACTATATCCGTCAGCTATCTATCAAGATCAAGTCTACCCTTGCCATGAAGCAGGGACGCGGTGAATTTATCGGGAACTATGCGCCCTTTGGGTATCAGAAAGACCCCGAAAACCACCACAGGCTGGTCATAGACCCGGAAGAGGCTGATATTGTGCGTTTAATCTTTGAACTGTATGTGGGCGGTATGCCCGTCGCACGCATAGCAAAGAAAATGAACGAACTGCACATCATGACACCGGGCGAGTATCAGGTGCAAAAAGGCGCAAAAAGCTTTATCACGCACGCGCGGAATTATCCTAAAACAAAATCCTGGGCTATAACGACCATAAACACGATTTTGAAGAATGAAGTGTATATTGGAAACATGGTTCAGGGGAAACACAAAAGCATCTCCTACCGCTCAAAAAAGACCGTGGAAACGAAAGAAGAGGAATGGACTGTTGTTGAAGGTACGCATGAGGCGATTATCTCAGATGATGTCTTTGCTCTTGCTCATGAGCGTTTTGCCCGGCACACAAGAACCGCGCCCCAAAAGGAGAAAGTCCATATTCTTTCCGGCTATATTATTTGTGGCAGTTGCGGGCATTGCATGAATCGTGTAGTAAGTAATGGGTATGTCCGTTTTCGCTGCCCGACACGGACAAGAGCGCCGGAAAAATGCCAATGTGTTTCGGTCACTGAGGAAAGAATACACACGATGATACTGAACGTATTACAGCAGCAGATCCGTGAGATGGTCGACGCAAAAGCGGTGCTGGATTGTGTAAAAAACCAGAAGTGGGGATCAATCTCCAATGAATACGCCGTCGCAATTCAGAAAGCCGAGCGCGAGAAGAAAAGGCTTACGGAAGCAAAGTTCAAGGTATACGACGATTACGCAAGCGGTTTGATCACACAGGATGACTACATTCGCTTTGCTAAGAAGTATGACGCCGAGATCGAAGAGCAGGAGGCTAGTATCCAGAACAACCGAAAGAGCATGTCCGAGCTGGAGAAAAGCCGCAGGCAGGACGATGAATTTGTGAAATTCTTTGAAGCCTATAGCACCATTCAGCGCCTAGATCGCGAGATCGTAACGGAACTGCTTGACCGGATCGTGTACCACGATCCCGAACACATGGAAGTCTATTTTCGCTTCTCAGATATGCAGGAAAAGCTTTATGATCTTGCTGTTGCCGTTGCGGAAGAAGTCACTCAAACTTCTAATTAAAGCTGCTTGACGCCGGAATACATATTTAAAATGATGATTTTGTGCTAAGAAACACCACTCAGGGGTGAGTGGCGCATCATGGCGCAAATGCCGGAAACCGTTGAAAATCAAGGCTTTTTTCAATTTCAAGTCGAAAAAGTGTGTGTTATCAACCCCCACTCATATGAGTGGGGCTACACCTACGGCGCGCCGCAGGCGGTGTCGCCGGTGGACCGCATCCGCCGCGTGCTGGATTACGCCGTCACGGCCATGCCCGCGGGCAAGATCCTCATGGGCTTTTCCAACTACGCCTACGACTGGACGCTGCCCTGGAAGCAGGGGACGGCGGCGCGGGTGCTGTCGAATGCGGGCGCCCAGGAGCTGGCCGCCTCCCGCTGGGCCGAGATCTGGTACGACAGTACCGCCGAGGCGCCGTACTTCCACTACACCGACGCCTCAAACCGCCGCCATGTGGTGTGGTTCGAGGACGCGAGAAGCATCCGCGCGCGGCTGAGGCTTGTGGGGGAGTACGGCCTCGGCGGCATCAGCCTCTGGACCGCCGACCGCCTGTGGCGGCCAATTTACGAGCTTCTTGAGAGTATGTACGGTGTGGAGAAGATTCTGTGAAATACTATATATAGAAATAGAAGTCCGAAAAAGGACCGTAGTATGCCCGTATAAGGTATTGAACAGGGGAAGGGCATATGGTATAATTCAGACAAAGACGTCCAAAGCGTCACGACAAAAGAAAAAATGAAGGAGGATTCCCCAAATGAAAAAACTGCTGGCGATTCTGTTGGTAACCATGATGCTGCTGTCCCTCGGCAGCGCCGCATTCGCCGCCGATGATCCCTATGCCGACCTCGGCAATTTTGAGATGATCGTCGGTCATGCCCAGCCCGAAGGCAATCCCCGCTATGTCTCCATGGAGAAGTTTGCTGCAGACGTCGCCGAGAAAACCAACGGCCATGTGACCGTCTCCGTCTTTGGCAACGGCCAGCTCGGCACCGAGAAGGAAATGCTCGAGCAGGTTGTCCAGGGTGTTACCCAGGGCATGCGCGGCGGCCAGTTTGACTTCAGCCCCCGCCTTCTCATGTTCACCGCCCCCTTCCTCACCAACACCCGCGCGGAAGTGACCGCTCTGCTCCAGTCCGACCTGGCCAAGAAGGTCTGCGCTGAGGCCGAGGAGACCACCGGCACCGTCATCATCAACCTCTGCGACGCCGGCGGCTACCGTCAGTTCTCCAACAACAAGCACCCCATCACCAAGCCTGAGGACCTGCAGGGCCTCAAGATGCGCACCAACGGCATGAAGACCATCGACATGACCTTCATTGCCCTCGGCGCCACCACCACCACCATTCCTTACGCTGACCTCTACATGGGCCTCAAGACCGGCATTGCCGACGGCCAGGAGAACCCCTGGGTCAACGTCATGGGCATGAAGTTCTACGAAGTCCAGAAGTACTTCACCCAGGTCAACTACCAGTTCCACCCCGATCCCTTCTACGTCAACGCTGACTGGTGGAACAGCCTGCCCGAAGAGTTCCGCACCATCATCGCCGAGTGCGCCACCGAGATGGGCGAGTACAACGACCAGCT
>Ga0310691_10002944_pt1 | contig 21335 bp, 25 predicted proteins | sample 176DNAGHGlowgp2_FD_203887 | JGI IMG/M metagenome (GOLD analysis project Ga0310691, IMG submission 203887) | Sheep rumen microbial communities from Palmerston North, Manawatu-Wanganui, New Zealand - 1766 DNA GHGlow gp2 (v2) (version 2) | ecosystem: Host-associated > Mammals > Digestive system >...
TTTCCGACTGATGCTGGTGATAGATGTCCATCGCTGCCTCTAAGCAGTCGCTGCATATCATCGCGTCAAAACCACCGATAATAAACTGGTTGTTGGGTATTTCCCGCCCGCAAAAGCTACATGTTCTATCTATATTCTGTTTCTTTGCCATTATTCTGCTTTTCTTTTGAATTTATACCCGAACACAATACCCGCTGTATGAATATTCGGCAAATCGCTCACCGAAACAGCGCGAGAAAAAGGATATTTGAACGAATAATCATAAAAAATGCCTAACGAAGTCTGCGGGTTTAGTAAAAAATTGATTTGAAGTTTCCCATCCAGACTTCCATGCAAGTATAATGTTCTTTTTGACAATGTTGGACTTATTTTTTCGTAAAGCAAATCCCAGTCAGCACCTGCCAACAAAGAAAGCCCCACTGAAACAGGTTTATCAACATTTGAATGAATGCGAACCCCTATTGAAGTAACGCCAATAGTATATTTCGGAAAACGAACATCCCAAGACTGTCGTGTACCCGTGCCAAAAGAAGTGGCTGCCAACAAATCAATGTGAGGGTCAGGACCAAAAGCATACTGTATCTGCAATGCAACACCAGAGACAGAATCGCGCCAAGCGTAACCTGCATAAACGTCAAGTTCGTGTCGAAGTTCCCGTTGCTGCGCAAACGCCAACAACGGAACGCATACCATCAACATCAAAACCAGTTTTTTCATAACTTTTGTTCTTTTATATTAAAAGAAAGACCAGTTCCGGAAATCACTCCAGACACCAGTCTTTCATTGTATCAACGTAACCTGCCTGCGTAATAACCAGCAAATTACTCGTGATTATTTCCGTTGGTCGCGGCCCAGCACCTGGTCGATCATGCCGTACTCTTTAGCTTCGGCGGCTGTCATCCAGTAGTCGCGGTCGCTGTCCTTCCACACTTGGTCGTAGTCTTTGCCAGAATGGTAGGCGATGATTTCATAGAGCTCCTTCTTGATTTTCTGAATCTCGCGGGCCTCGATCTCAATGTCGGAAGCCTGACCCTGAGCACCGCCCATAGGCTGGTGAATCATGACGCGGGAGTGCGGGAGCGCGAAACGCTTGCCTTTGGCACCGGCGCACATCAGCACAGCGGCCATAGAGGCGGCCATGCCCGTGCAAATCGTGGAGACATCGGGTTTCAGATACTGCATCGTGTCGTAAATGCCAAGTCCGGCATAGACCATGCCTCCGGGGCTGTTGATGTAGATTTGGATGTCACGCTCGGAATCCTGCGATTCGAGGAAAAGAAGCTGCGCTTGGATGATGTTGGCCACGTCATCGTCGATCGGTACCCCCATGAAGATGATTCTGTCCTTCATCAGGCGGGAGAACACATCCAGCTGGGTGATGTTCATCGGGCGCTCCTCGATGATGTACGGAGTGATATAATTGCGAGTCATGGACGTGTAACGGTCCATTTTCAGGCTGCTGATGCCATGCTGCTTCAGCGCGTAGTTTCTGAATTCGTCTCTCATAAATTACTCTTTGTCTGTTTTTTTAGTGGATTTGGCTCTTGTTTTTTTCGGCTTTTCCTCGGCAGGAGCAGTTTCAGCGACAGCTTCCTCTGCCTTTTCAGCGGTTTTGCGCTTCGTGGTCTTCTTGGTTTTCTCCGCCTTTTCCTCCTTCTTGTCATCCTTTGGGGAAATCACATCGATGAAAGCCTTGAAATCGCCTTCCTTGTGTTCGATGTTCATCTTCTTGCGCAATACTTCAACCAACTTCTGGTCATAGAGCATGTCGTATGCATTCTTCACATACTCCTGATTCTTCATGGAGTCGGCGACAATCTTATCAACTTGATCCTTCACGCTGTCGGCGTTGAAGTTTCCGAAATAATTCTTGATGAAATAGTCGCGGAAATAGTTCTCAATGTCAGCGCGGGTGACATTCACATCCTCACCTTCCACGATGTTGTTCTCCAGAATCTGCCATGCGAAAGAACGTTTGTACTGGTCGAATTCCTTCTCTAACTTCTCATCGTCCATATCTTTCTGGACAGCCTTGATATAGCGTTTCATGAACTCATCGGGAAGTTCCACGGTGACGTTGTCAAGCAACGTTTCAATAGCCTTGTTCATGAACAGACGCTCGGCATCGGGTTTGTATTGGCCGGCGATGACGTTCTTGGCCTCTTCTGTGAGCTGTTCCTCGGTGGTGATGTTGCCGTTGGGATAAGCAGATTTGAAGAATTCTTCGTTCAGTTCGGCGGGTTCAATGCGACCGATACGTTTGATGGTCAGTTCGTATGTGTATGGATCGTCTGCGTTGAGTTCCTCCACCTTGAGGTCGAATGCGCGTGCGAAGAGTGCGTCGGTGTTAAAGGCCGTACGCATGGCCATGGAGACCTTGTCACCCACCTTCTTGCCGAGGAGCGACTTTTTGGCATCTTCCTTAAGGTCTCTCAAGAAGAAGAAAGCTTCCTTTTCACCACCATAATCCACTGACACGCTGTCATTTGCCTCAATAGTTTCGGGCATAACATACTTACCGTGACGTTCACGGAGTTGGTCAATGTAGTTCTTGATTTCCTCCTCACCGGGAACGATGGTGAAATCGACAACGGCGGGCATGGCTTTATAATCTATCTTAACCTCAGGACGGAGGGCATATTCGTAGGTGAAAGTGAAGTTGTCGGGATTGTCGAAATCCACTTGAGACTTGCCTTCAACGGGCATGGGCTCGAAGATGTATTTCACTTCGTTATCTTTGAAGAACTTCTCAATTTCTTCGTTGACAATACGGTCAATTTCCATCACAAGGACGTTTTTGCCGTACATTTTCTTAACGATGCCCATGGGGGCGTTACCCTTGCGGAAGCCGGGAACAGCAATTTCGCGGCGTTGTTTCTTCAACGCATTCTCTACCTTTTCAGCGTAATCTTCCTTCTGGATTTCAATTACGAGTTCCTGAACCTGACCAGGAACATTTTCGTGCTTAATATTCATTGAATCAATATTTTAATTACAAACAAAAAACACACAACACCCACAGGTATTGCATGTTTTATCTTTCCTTCATTTTTTTCTGTTATTCTTCAGCAGCATCGTCGGTGGTTGTCTGTTCGACCTGAGTGCCAGTGCCATGGAGGCTATTATATTCGCTCTTGGACATGAAAGCGCACACGAAGCAGAGCAGCATAATGCCAGCCGCGAGACCCCAAGTGGTTTTCTCCAGCACGTCAGCGGTTTTGCGCACGCCCATCACTTGGTTGGAGGAGGCGAAATTGGAAGCCAGACCACCGCCCTTGGAGTTTTGGATCAGAACGACGAAAGCCAGCACGATACTTGCCAAAATGATTAATACTACACACAATGTAAACATCTCTTTACTTTTTTAGTTTATGAATTATTACTTAATTTCTCTCTTCAGATTGAATCAGTTCGCAAAAACAATGCCAGAAATCACCCCTCTGCCATCATTTTTTTCAGTTCTTCAATTCGGGCGGCAAAAATACTATTTTTTTCCGGAAAATGCAACTTTAATATTTCAAACATTTGTATAGCCCTGTCATAGTAGCCTTGATCCGCATAAACATTTGCCAATGAAACACTTACAATGCTTTGATCTTCAATAGAGCTTTCCATTCCATAGTCTGCGTCGGCATCATGCACATCCGGGGAATAAATGATTTTCGGAGCATCCTTCGAAAATTTCTCAATCAGCTGATCGATAAGTACCTGACGGTTCTCATGATCGGGTGAAGGGTGCTTGACGAAGATCGGGTGCAGTACAGGATTCTGTTGCGTTTTATTTTCCACGATGTTAAGCTGGGGTTTCTCGCGCACTTCCACAACGGGCGCGATTTCAACCTGCAGTCCGTCGAAGCGCAATTTGTCGGGAAGGGTAAGCAACATTTTCGCGCGCTGACGATGGGAGAGTTTCATTCTGTTCTCTTTCAGACAGAAGATGTTCAAGAAGGCGGACGCCGGGTACTTTTTCTGCCACTGCATCAACTTCTCCCGCGCGGCACCGCGTGATGACGGCACATAATCCGTAAAGTAAATTTTCTCCATTCACAAAAAATTAGCGTGCAAAGATACACTTTTTCTCGCATTACGTCCAAAGATTCGCTTAATTTGCGAGATAAGAGAAGAGGCAGGCCACCATATTGGCAGTCTGCCTCTTTTCTGTGGAGCCGGGGGGAGTCGAACCCCCGTCCAAACACGCCGAAAATATGCTTTCTACAAGTTTAGTCACCGTTTGATTGTCGGCGATGACATGGTACGGGACACACCTGGCCACCGCTTATCTTCTAAAACTTCGCCTCAGTCTCGAAGCGCGACCTCGGCTATCAGCCCTTTTATGATACTCCGGTCCGGACGTTGAGCCGAAAAACTTCCGGGGGAGCACCCGCGGCTACGGACCTTGTCCGCGCGGCGGGATCCGCAACGGTTACGCTGCGAATGCATAAGAAGTTTCGCCATTTATTTGGCATCGAGGGTTAATTTTTAACGGAATCAGCCCACAAATTCCGACCTGCTTACATACCCCCGAACTTGCTGTCAAAACCAGACGGCCCCAGGGAATGAAGGGTAGGTTACTTCACCTCCCCTTTCAGTTGCAATATCACTCTGTCGGTATTGGCGTTGGACAACACCGTGATGCGTTTGCTGATCAGACCTGTATTCTTGGCCGTGTATGTGGCCTTGATAGTGCCTGTCTTGCCCGGCATCACCGGTGCCTTCGACCATTCCACCTCCGTGCAGTCGCAAGAGGAAATCACGTCATCAAGGATCAGCGGCTTCTTGCCGATGTTCTTGTACGTGACCGTGACCACTTTCACATCGCCGACTTTGAGTGTTCCGAAGTCAACGACCTTCTTTTCGAACTCTATTTCGGCACCTGTGCCGGTATAGGTGGTCTTGGTGTTTGACTGGGCCTGCAAACCTGCACAAAATCCCAGACAAATCACGCAAACGAGAACCATTAACTTTTTCATTGTTATCTGTTGTTTTAATTAGTTCACTTTAGGTGCACCGCTGTTGTTTTCCGGAGCGGCCTCTGTGGGTTTCGGGCTGATGTTACCCGTGATTTTCAACACTACGCGGTCGTTCACAGCATTGGACTCCACAGTTATCGTTTTGTTAATCTGTCCGATACGCTGTGTGTTGTACTTCACCTTGATGGCAGCTTTTTTACCGGGAGCGATAGGATCTTTAGGCCATGAGGGCACCGTGCAGCCACAACTGGAGCGACAGTTTGTGAGGATAAGATCCGCTTTTCCTGTGTTTTTGAACACAAACTCACATTCGCCGTTATCACCTTGATTAATTTGGCCATAATCGTGAACAAGGCTCTCGAAGGTGATTTCCGGAGTTTTCACTTTTTTGGTCTTTTTCGGTTTTGCAGCATCATTCTGAGCCATTGCGCCCATAACCAATGCCAATACCATCAACAAACTGATTACTTTTTTCATAATATCAACTATTTAAGGTTTATTTCTTACTATAACTATGACTTAAAACTTAGACTTAAATCACGATATACGAAGACCCATTATACCGGGTAAAGTTTAACATCTTGAACATTTTTCCGCAAGAATGAAAGCAAGGCCAACTCATAACCATCTAATCCGAACCCGCTGATGAACCCCGAACACACCGAGGACAGAACGCTCTTTCGACGGTACTGTTCTCTGCCGAACAAGTTGCTGATATGAACTTCCACCACTGGGCATTGAGCCGTACGCACCGCATCTGCCAACACCATTGAGGTATGCGTGTAGGCACCTGCGTTGAGGATAATTCCATGCAAATTCCGTGCCGTAGTGATGGCGTTTGCCAAAGCCCCGACATCGTCCGACTGGAAGAAGGATATCTCCGCCTGGGGATAACGGTCACGCAACTTTCCGAGGTATTCCTCGAAAGAAACGCTCCCATAGATGTTCACCTCACGTGTACCTAAGCTACTGAGGTTCACACCATTGACAATCAGCAATCGGATATGATCATTCTCCTTTTTCATAGAGTATCACAAAAACATCCTCGTTCGGTTTGTGCATATTCAGCTGCTCCCGCCCATATTTTTCCAACAACGTAGAATCCTCCAGCAACTGCTCGTATGTGTAAACATTACCCACCTGATTCTTCGTGTTGGCAATTTTATCCTCCATGTTCGAAATTTTCCGATTCAAGTCGCGATGGGTCTTGAGATTATGGTCTGAGAAAAAGAAGATATATGCCAGAAAAAGCAGAAGCGTCACGGCATACAGGATCGCGAAAAAGCGGAAATGGCTACGAGGGGTCGGGTTGTCATTCATTTTCTATCGGGCGTAGTTGACGGCGCGGGTTTCACGGATGACCGTGATCTTGATTTGTCCCGGATACGTCATTTCGTTTTGAATCTTCTTGGACAGGTCAAGGGAGATTTGGTCGGCTTCCTGGTCGGTCACCTTCTCGGCACCCACGATCACACGCAGTTCACGACCGGCCTGGATGGCGTATGTTTTCACCACACCGGGATAGGTAAGAGCCAGATTCTCAAGGTCATTCAGACGTTTCATGTACGCCTCGACCACCTCACGACGGGCACCGGGGCGGGCACCGGAGATGGCATCGCACACTTGCACGATGGGGGCGATCAACGTCTTCATTTCCATTTCGTCGTGGTGGGCTCCAATGGCGTTCACGATTTCAGGGCGTTCTTTGTACTGCTCAGCGAGACGGGCTCCGAACAGCGCGTGCGGCAGTTCGGGTTCTGTATCGGGCACTTTGCCGATATCGTGCAGAAGGCCGGCGCGGCGGGCGAGTTTCGGGTTGATGCCCAGTTCCGCAGCCATCGTAGCACTCAGATTGGCCACCTCTTTGGCGTGTTGCAAGAGGTTCTGCCCGTACGAGGAACGATAGCGCATCTTTCCGACCAGACGCATCAGTTCATGATGCATATTGTTGATACCCAAATCTATGCAGGTTCTCTTACCCAGTTCGGTGATTTCCTGTTCAATCTGTTTCTTCGTCTTGGCGACCACCTCTTCGATACGGGCGGGGTGGATACGGCCGTCGGAAACCAGTTTCTGCAGGGAAAGACGGGCGATTTCTCGGCGCACGGGGTCGAAGCTGGAGAGCAGGATGGCGTCCGGGGAATCGTCAATCACCACGTCAACGCCTGTGAGGTTTTCAAGTGTACGGATGTTGCGGCCCTCACGACCGATAATACGTCCCTTGATCTCATCATTCTCGATGTTGAACACGGAAACCGTATTCTCAACGGCGGCTTCCGCTCCTGTGCGTTGCAAAGCATTGACAACCACTTTCTTAGCTTCCAAATTAGCGGTGTGTTTAGCTTCATCCACAATTTCCTTGATCATCACCAGAGCATCCGCTTTGGCTTCATCCTGCATCAGTGTGATGAGCTGCTGTTTGGCCTGTTCCGCAGTCATCTCCGCGATGCTTTCCAGCTTGTTCTTCTGGGAGGCTATCTGCTCCTCCAACTCTTTCTGCTTTTGGGTGACAGCGGCCATCTGTTTGTTCAGGTTCTCCTTTTGGGCGGCGTTCTCATTGGTTTTCCGATTGAGTTCCTCCATTTTCTGGCTCAAGGTGTTCTCCTTCTGTTTGATACGGTTCTCGGCTGCGGAGATCTGTTGGTTCTTCTCATTACAAGACTTCTCGTGTTCAGCTTTCAGCTGCAGGAATTTCTCCTTGGCTTGCAAAATCTTCTCTTTCTTGATCAGTTCGCCGTCTTCTTCAGCCTTCTTGAGGGCTTCGCGCCCTGCCTTCGTCAATTGGTTTTTCAGTAATGTATAGGAGATGGCAATGCCTATTCCTGCACCGACCAATACTCCTATAATAATCAATAATAACTTCATAGGTGTATATATTTATTTGAATGTTGTCCTTTTTTCCGGGCAACGGGAAATAAAAAAACCGCATAAGTTCCATAGGGTTTCGAAAAACTCCTACTCGATATGGTCGAAGGTGCAGTCCGTGCTTCGCGCTTCCCCGGGCTATTCGCCATCCGTACGGATTCGGGCCTGTTCTAGGCATGACAAGCGTCCCCTTCGTTTGTAATTCTGTTGAGTTTAACAAACGTATCTGAACTTATGCGGGATTTCGTCTTTCAAAGAACCTCTAATCAATGGGAAACTCCTCTGTCAGCTGCTTGAGCGACTCCATCATCGGAACCAGCTCTTCGTCGTAAGCCTTCAGCCTTTCCTTGTCCGCAAGACCTTTCACCACAAAATCCAATAGCACCATATTCGTAAGGTCTTGTTGGTCTTTATATTGCCATTTTTTTGCAAAGTCAAAAAAACTGTCATTGATTACCTTTTCAGCTTCGCGGAAGTAATGTTCCCACTCCCTTTTGATGATCACGGTCAGTGGTTTCTGACCTATCGTCACCGTCACTTTTACATTATCTTCGTCCATCTTACTTTCCGCTGAGTAGCTTAATACTGTTATCTATCTCCCGCACCCAATCGTTGATCTGTTTTTTTAGTTCTGTCTTATCTTCTCTATCTATAATGGTACTTGTTAGTTCAACCAACTTCAATTTTTCTTCTGTTTCTTCGAGCTTGTTTCTCAGATCCGACAGCTTTGCACGCAGGTTCTCGTTCTCGCGGCTGAGCTCTTCGTTCCGGGACTTCAGCTTTGAAAAACGGTAAACCGCCTCTCTCACATTCATTTCCGTTTCGTGATATAAACTCTCAAAAGACGACATGCCGTTTTTCTTAAAACGCTGCAAAAATACATTTTTTTGTGCAAAAAACAGCCCCTTTTCGCATTTTATGAATCTTTAACACGACATTTTCAATGTTATATAATTAAATCCCAAATATTTACATTTTTTTATAAACATCAATTTGTTTTTATTTTACCCCCGTCCCCTGACATTATCAATTATCCATTATCAATTATCCATTAACATTCACCTGTTCACAAAAAACCACCCTGCCATCTTGACAACCCCCACTCCTGAATAGTATCTTTGCACTATGAAAACAAAGTTCCACTTTACCCGAGGGGAATGGGCGGCCGCCCTTCTGATGCTCACCATCATCTTGGCGAGCAACATCTTCTATTTTTTCTATGACATCCCTCTGAAGCCACTCTCGGATGTCCATCTTTATGAAGCTCAATTCCAACAATTTGCATTGGAGCAACAACGTTTGGAAGACTCTTTGTCTGACATACGTCGACAGGCCCACAACTACCGTCCTGCAAGCCGTTCCGACACTCTCCCACCCTTCAAATCGCAGGGGAAGAAGCCCTTGTACGAGATAGTAAAGATTGACCTCAACAGCTGCGACACCAACGAACTGGTCACCGTGCCCCAGTTCGGCAGCAAACGTGCCGCCAAACTGGTCGAATACCGTGACAGACTCGGTGGCTTCCACTCACTTTCGCAGCTTCAGGAAGTGTATGTGATGCAGAGCATTGACACCGTGAAGTTAAAGGATTATCTGTATATCAACAAGCAGAAAATCAGAAAGTTGAACATAAACATCGCCACTTATCAGGAGTTGGTCTCCCATCCTTATATCGATGGCTATCTGACGAAACTGATTATTCATCACCGTGAGCGCAACGGACAGATCCACGATCTTGACGAGCTCCAGCGAATCACCCACGCGTATCCGGAACTCATTGAGAAACTGAAACCGTATCTGGTGTTTTAATGGTTATTGGTTATAGGTTATTGGTTATTGAAGCTTATTGTTTATTGTTTATTGTTTAATGATAATATGAACTAAATTTGAAAAATATGAAAAATCAAGAAACAAAAAAATCTGAAAACAGAAATTTTTCATTTGAAAACTTGGAAGTTTATTCCAAAATTCGCAATCTGATTAAATACATCTACCAATTACAAGAAAAATTCCCCAAAGAAGAACGTTATGGTTTAGGGGATCAAGTTAGAAGAGCTGTTGTTTCTGTATCCGCCAATCTTGCAGAAGGTAGCGGAAGAAATTCCTTAAAAGAAAAGATTCACTTCGTGGAGATATCATACGGATCATTAATGGAAGTATTTTGTGAATTACAAGCTGCTTGTGATTTAGAATACATTACCACTGAACAATTTAACTCTTTACGACCTCAAATCACAGACATCGCCAAAATGCTTTCAGGTCTCCGCAACGCTTTCCAATCCCGCCTCACTAACCCATAACCTATCAACTATCAACTATCAACTATCAACCTTCAATAACCAATAAACAACAACCAATAACCAGCTTCAATAACCAATAACCACTAACCTATAACCATTAAAAATGTATTTTTGCCGCCGGAAAAAACAACAATGAAACTGACGAAAGAGTACTTTCTGACGGACGATGTGGTCGGGTTCGCGCACGACCTGCTGGGCAAGTACCTGTTCACCGATGTCGATGGACAGCTCTCGGGCGGTGTCATCTGCGAGGTGGAAGCATACAAGGGCACCACGGACCGTGCCTCGCATGCCTACGGAGGACGACACACCCGCCGCAACGAGATGATGTACCACGAGGGCGGGGTCGCCTACGTCTATCTCTGCTACGGGATGCACCACCTGCTCAATTTCGTCACGAACATAGACGGGATCCCCGACGCTGTACTTATCCGCGGGATCATGCCCACGCACGGTGAAGAGCTAATGCTGCAACGCACCGGCAAACGGAAAATCACCCCCGACATCGGCATCGGACCGGGGAAGGTATCGAAATTGCTCGGACTCACCGTCGCCGACAACGGCATCTCGCTCTGCGGCGACAAACTGTGGATTGAGGACCGGGGAGTCGTCGTGCCGGAGGATCGCATTGAAATCACCCCGCGCATCGGGGTGGACTACGCCGGCGAGGATGCCCTGCTACCCTATCGGTTCGTGGCGCGGTGGCAATGACCCACACGGCGTCAACACAACGGCCACAAGATTGCACAATGTTGAAAATATTTGGCGAAAGGGAACATTATTACAATACCCGAAATTATTGTATCTTTGCTGCCTGAAATGCTTGGATGAAAAATGTGACAATGGATTTTGACCTGATCATTTTCGATTTCGACGGGACGTTGGGCGACACGCGGCAGAAGATCGTGCGGACGCTGCAGCAGACGATGCGCGAGATCGGTTTGCCTGTGGCCGACGAGAAGTCATGCGCCGCCACCATCGGGGTGCCGCTCGCGGAGGCCTACCGGCAGCTGTTCCCGGACATCACGGCGGAAACGGCGGAGAGCTACGCCGAGCACTACCGCCGCACGTTCGAGGCGAACAAGCAGCACCTCATCCCCGACCTATTCCCGCACGTGTCCGACACGCTCGCACAGCTGCACGCGAAAGGGATGAAAATGACCATCGCGTCGTCGCGCACCTCCAAGTCCCTTCGCTGGTTCCTCCAGGAGATGGGGCTGGAGCGTTACTTCGCCTTCGTCATCGGGGCGGAAGACGTGCAGAAGGCGAAGCCCGACCCGGAGCCGGTGCTCACCACCTTAACGAAGATGGGGGTCGAGGCAGAGCGGGTATTAGTAGTCGGCGACATGGCCGTGGACATCCTGATGGGTTCCCGCGCCGGCGCGCGCACCTGCGGCGTGACCTACGGCAACGGCTCCCGCGAAGACCTCCTCGCCGCCGGTGCCGACTTCTTGGTGGATGACATTGGGGCGCTGGCGGGAATTATGAATTATGAATTATGAATTATGAATTGTATTGTCACCCTCCGAAAGTCATCACGAACGTGGTATGCGGGCGTGTCCGCAGCGTGAGAGTGCCGCCCGAAAGCCGCATGATCTGACGGGAGATGCTCAGCCCGATGCCGGAGCCCTCCTTCTTGGTGGTGAAGAACGGGATGAAAATGCGCTCCTCGACCGCTGGTGGAATCGGGCCGCCGCTGTCGCTGACCTCCACGACCACGTCCTCCCTTTCGTTGAGGAAGGCGCGGACTTCGATCCAGCCGTCTCTCCCTTCTCCTATCGCCTCCATGGCGTTCTTCAGCAGGTTGTTGAGCACGCGCCCGACAAGGTTCTCGTCGGCGTGCAACAGTATGTCACCAGGCTCCACCGACCAACGGAAGTCGATGCGGGCGTTTTCCGGCACGGACTGCACCAATTGCACGGCACGTTCTACCAATTCCCGCACGTAAAATAGGGTCGGCGCGGGCGTCGGAATGTGCGTGAACTGCCGGTACGACTCCACAAACCCTTCGATACCCTTGCCCGTGGAGTGGATGACGTCCAAACCCTTGTATAGTTCGGAATCCTTTTCGGGCACCAACTCGCGCAGACTTTCGCTCAGCGAGGTAATCGGGCTCATGGAGTTCATGATCTCGTGGGTGAGCACACGAGTGAGCGAAATCCACGAGTCTATCTCTTTGTTGTCTAATTCGTTGTGAATGTCATTGACGACCAAGATGCGGATGTTTCGGTCGCGGATACGACTTTGCGAAACCTGCAGGGAAAGCTGCCGGGTGCTGTCGCCGTCGTGGAGCGTGAGCGTGCGGTTGTCGCCCGCCGCCGACAGTAACAGCATGTCCGCCAGTCCGTTGCTGACACGGTCAAGTTGGCGGATATGGGTCAGCACGGGGAGTCCGAAGAGTTCCGCGGCCGCGCTATTGGTCTGCGTGACGAAGCCCTGTTCATCGTAGGCCACGATGCCGGTGCGCACGTTCTCGAGGATCTGTGCGTAGTAGCGTTCCTTGTCGATGGTCTCCTGACGGGTGCGGCTGAGCATGTCGCGGATGCGGTTCAGCGACTCGGCGAGCACACGGTCGCTGCGCCGAGGGTCGCCCTCCGGGAAAGTGAAGCTGAAGTCGCCGCCCGCCACCGCCTCCGACAGGAACTTGATGCGGTTGTTGATCCGCCGGTTCCGCCGGACGAGGAGCCACGTGGTGACTGCCCAGGCGATTACTATTCCTATTATGATTATCGTCGTCATTGCATCATCGTATCATCGCATCATCGTTTCATCGTCTCATCGTTTCATCGTTCTCATCCGTATCATCGTGTCATCGTACCATCGCATCATCGTGTCATCGCATCATCGTATCATCTCCCTCATCCGTGCCCCTACCGAGCTCTTGCCCCTCCGGGGCTGCTCAAGGAAGGAATTTCATATATTGGAGCATTTTCGATACCACAACTACTAACTGCTAACTAACTATATTCCGTATTTTTTCATCTTGTTATACAACGTCTGCCTTGTAATCCCCAGCGTGCTGGCCACGGCGGTGAGGTTGCCAGCGCACTTTGCGATGCACTTGCGGATCATCTCGGTCTCCATTTCATCCAACGTAGTGACTTCCTGGACGTTATCCTTCTGTATCGGGGTCGTGAGTTTGAAATCCTGTTCCCGCAGCTCAGTGCCGTCACTGACGATGACCGCGTGCTCCACAGCGTGCTCTAACTCACGGATGTTGCCGTACCACGGGTGTTCCATCAGCTTACGGACGGCTTCGGGGCTCAACCTCAGCGCGGGCTTGCGGTACTTCTCGGCGAAAATCGTCAGGAAACGGTTTGCGAAGGGCAGGATGTCCTCGCGGCGGTCGCGGAGGGACGGGATTTCCAGATGGATGGTGTTGATGCGGTAGTAGAGGTCCTCGCGAAACTCGCCGCGCAGCACCTTCTCGACGAGCTTCTGGTTGGTGGCGCAGATAAGCCGGAAATCGACGGGAACGTTCTTGTTGCTGCCCACCCGCGTGACTGTGCGCTGCTGGATGACCGTCAACAGCTTGGCCTGCTGCGGGAAGGCGAGGTTGCCGATCTCGTCGAGGAAAAGGGTACCGCCGTCGGCCTCCTCGATTTTGCCGGCCCGGTCGGTTTTCGCATCCGTGAAGGCTCCCTTCACGTGCCCGAACAGCTCGCTCTCGAAAAGGGTTTCGGTGAGCGCGCCCAAATCGACTGTCATGAACGGTTTGTCACTGCGGGCGGAGAGTCGGTGTATCTCTTTGGCCAACAGTGTTTTGCCCGTGCCATTCTCACCCGTGATGAGGATGGCGGCGTCCGTCGGGGCGATTTTCTCCACCAGAAGGCGGAGATCCCGCATCGCCGGGCTGTCGCTCCAAAACAGGGTGCTTTCGTCCTGTGATTTCCGTTTCGGGCTGCTTTTTTCGGGAGTGCAGGCACGGATAAGGGTCGCAATGAGGCGGTCGTTGTCCCACGGCTTCACCACGAAGTCGGCGGCGCCCTCCTTCATGCCCGCCACCGCCAGCTCGATGTCGGCGTAGGCGGTGAAGAGCACCACGGGAAGGTCCGGGTGTTGGGCTTTGATCTCGCGGAGCCAGAAGAGGCCTTCGTTGCCGGTGTTGAGTCCGGCGGAGAAGTTCATGTCGAGCAGCACGACATCGGGGCGGCACTGCTCGATCTGCCGCAGCAGGGTGTTGGGCGACGGCAGCGCGAACACCTGCCGGAATTCGCGCTCCAGCAGCAGCTTCAGCGCCGCGAGGACGTTGCGGTTGTCATCGACGATGAGGATGGTGTTGAGCATCTTAAATGGTTATCGGTTATTGGTTATTGGTTATTGAAGCCGTATATCGAATTCCGTGCCAAAAATAGTAAAAAAATAAATATCAAGGAAATGTATGAGAAAGATTAAAGAATCATCGTCCAAAAATGAGACGGGGGTGTCAAAAAATTGGACGGTGGTGATTTGCTGTTGGCTATTAGCTGGTTAGGGGCATCATTGTCCGCGTATCTCGCTACTCAATCCAGATGAAACGGGTGTCCACAACGGTCCACTCGCCATTCTGTTTCTCCAAGATCACTTGACCGCCCTCGTACACGAACCGGAATAAGACGACCGCCCGATTCATCTCCTGGTTAAAAATAATCTGTTCCGCTTTCGGGTAGGTTTCATACTGCCAGTAGCCGCCCCAATGTCCATAATAAATGTGAGCTGCATTATCTATGAACTGTTGCTTTGCACGACTATCACCTTTGGAAAAAGCCGGTTGCATGATATTATATTCGCCCAAATCAACATGATTGTCTCCCAAAAAAGCGTCCAACATTTTTTTGTACTTTTTTGTCAAATAGACCACTTTTTTCCCTTCAATATGCACCGGAGGCAGGAAAGCGACATCCGATAACACCACTGTATTTGGGATATGCATTGGGCCCCAATCGTTATAATAGTTAAACCAGAAGCCAGCCCAAGCGTCGGGAGGAAGGTTCTCCAACCATTTTTTTTGATAAGCCGTGTCGTCAGCATAGACCGGCAAGCAGCGAGCTATCATGAACGAATCAATTTCCTCTTGTTTATACAGGATATATTCCACCTTGCCAATTCTCCAAAGAGAACTCTGCACGATGAAATAGGGTTTATCATCATACATGGTTTGCCGCTCATCACGCTTAACCATTTGCATAGGTTGGTAGAACGCGGCAAACACCTTGTGCGCCTCCGCAACATAAGGGTCTTTCGCTCTTTTCTCATTGGATGTCACATCTTTGGCCCAATTGTCGAAAAACTTGAACAGCATCTCGGTGGAGTTCTCCTCAAATGCTTTCCGTAACAGCTTGGCCTGTTGCTTGTGCTGAGCCATTGAGGACAATGCGGGCACAAAAAGCAGTAACAAAAGGAACAGTTTTTCTTTCATAATGATTCACATCAAGAGCTTCAAGCTCGAGACACAGCTGAAAGATTATCACAAGCTGATTTCTCCATACTTTTTCCCGTTCTTCCGTTTCGACTTCTTCGACTTTTTCATCATTTTATCGGCTTTGTCCATGACACCAAACAGTTCGTCGAGGTGGGCGAGGTGGAGCGACACGTCAAAATAGATGTCAAATGTCTCATCAGGAGCCTCGTCTTCATAGACCGTCATCTGGTCGCAATGCCCGATCAACGCCTGCGATTTGAGGTTAAGCCCGAGAATGCCATACAGAATACAATACTCGTCCGACACCTCCAGCACTTTGAAAGCGGTCTTTTCCGTCCGTCCGTCGCCTGAGGAGAGAATAACGTTCACGATCTGCCCTATCTGGGTGGAGTACAGGGCATTGCTCTCGCCAAGGCGATTGGCGCAGGTATAGGCTTTGAGCAGCAAATCCAGCGAGCAGGGTGATTTCTCCAGCTCCTTCTTGCATTGTTCAAAAGCAGGCCGGTAGGATTCCGATTTCATCAGATCTCTCAACTCCTTAGAGGCGTCTTTATAGGAATAGTCGGGAGAGAAATAGCTGCCGTAATAGATTTTCGCCACCTCCACGTCCGTCAAAGTGGTGTCGCCCGAATTGAAGCGGTTGACCAACGCCTTGAAATCTTCGGTTTGGTTTTTGGCGAACTTCTCCATCGCTTTGTAGTCGATGGTCAGGAAGGATTTGCCATTCTGTTGGGCTGTCAGGCTGAGACCAGCGAATAACAGCAAAACCGCGATAAACATTGACTTTTTCATATTGTACATTTTTGGTGAAATTTCCATTTTTAACTATCTCAAAAGGCACGATACCATTACGGCACTTCCGTCGTAGGTGACAAGATATATCGAATATGGATGTCGGCACCATCTATGGCCAGCATGCCGGCGGAACCTTCGGCGGTGGAGAAGGGTAACGTCAGGCGGCTGTCGCCCGGACCGAGATTCCACCAACGATTTGGCTCGCCAAAATAATCATAAAAGGTCCACCCTTGACCCAATTCCTTGACACGGATCAAATCATTGCCGTTCCTTTGGGCAATGAACACCTCATTGTTGCAGCTGACGACATAGAGCAGTTGGTCGTGTGACACAAAAGCCCCGTGAAACAGTGTGTCCGTGGGCATCGTGGAAGAATAGTGCTTTCCGATGCAACAACCATGGCATACAAATCCTCTAAAAAAATACCAACCGCCATAACCGCTTTGGGGATCGCACCATTTGGATTTGTCATGGCGTAACATTAAATTTTCGTCCGTAATGTCAAAAATGGTATTCTTCACCAGCGGATTTCCCGGGTTTTGGTCGATGCGCAGACTATCCACCCGTTTGGGGTTAATAAAGTAATAGTAATTCCCATGGCGCAGTATTTGATGGAATTCCCCGGTGAAATAGTATTGCCGGTTCACATATTCATACTGCAACCACCCATTGTGAGCGTCAATGTACAAAGAAGGCTGTTTTGCCGTGAAGAGGATGTCTTCGCCATAATTGTCTTGGCTGACCGTGTAAAGGTCGTCCTCGTACAAGACGGAGGGGTACGGCCTTGACCTTGTCCAATGCCATTTATCGTTGTACCCGCTGCTGAATGAGTAACCGTCCCTGTAGAAATGATCTTCTGCTGTAAAAAAGGTGTCAATCCGCACGATGAGGGCTGGTTGCGCCAATCCGACGTGTATCACGCCTTGCAAGAGGAGCAGGAAAAGGGTAATAACTGCGAATTTTTTCATATCATTTGTTATGGACTTCTGTTATTTCTCTCTTCACGTCGTTCCCGTCGACGATGCGAAGTCCGTTAACATCATACATAGACAACGACGCTGCAAAATTACAACTTTATTTACATGATGCAAGAATTTCAAAAGGTTGTAGTGGGCAAGAATATTTTTCACCACAATCAAAAAAAAAGTATCTTTGCGCCTGATTTCGTGTGATTTCGTGCATTTTTATAATTAACCGAGCTTTGATTCCAATATGAAAAAAACATTAACCGTTCTCCTCTGCGCCGTCCTCTCCGCGCTGACCTCCTTCGCCCAGAGCCCGATTCCGGCGCACTTCGACGAATGTGTGGAGCTGATGGCCACGGTCTGGCAACTTTCGGGATCCGAAGAATACAACCGTTGCAGAGTTCCGCAATACGCGCACGAGGTCGATTCCGTTTTCGGGCCATACAAAGATCATCCCGTCGTGCTGCTGGCTCGCCAATACCAGAACGAATCGGGAATCAGCTACGATGCGGTGGCTTCGTACGGTTTGCATCTGACGTTGGATGCCAACGGTGCTATCGTATTAGACGACAGCTTCTTGGACGGCAGCGACAACTCTTTCGACCGTTGGTCGGAGCAACAGAAAAAAGAGTTCCTGGAACCGCTGAACGATTTTTACCGCAAATCCCATTTCCACGATTGGTACTTGCAGCAGGATATCCTGTTCGACGAGGTGGAGGAGGCGTTCGAGGCCATCAACCAGCAAATTGATTACGATTGGTTCAACGGCTATTTCGGCGCGGAAAGCGGCAGCACCTTCCGCATTGTGCTCAGCCTGTTAGTGGGTCCGAACAACTACGGGTGCAGCGCCAAACTGAAAGACGGCACTAACGCATTGAGCCCCGTCATCGGCTGCTGCCAAGTGGATGATAGCGGAAACATCTCCTACAATGCAAACACCGTACTGCCCGTTGTCATCCACGAGTTCTGCCACCATTACTGCAACCCGCTGAACAGCCAGTTTTGGTCGTCGATGGAGACATCCGCCGAAAAGGTGTTCAAGGAGCGAGAAGAGCAACTACGGCAATCCGCCTACGGTTCGGCCCTGATTATGATGAACGAAACGTTTGTCCGCGCCTCCGTCATCCGCTATATGAGAGTCCACTATCCTCAGATTGAGGAATCCGCATTTGTCAAAGAGGAAGAACGGCAGGGTTTCATCCTCATCCAAACCTTGTGCGATGCGCTGAAAGAGTACGAGCAGCAGCGCGACAAGTACGCCACGATGTCCGACTTCATGCCCGTCTATGCCAAGATGGTGAACGACTTTGACTTGAAGCAGTACAACAAGCAGCAGAAAGCGCTGGCCAAGAAGAACGCCACCTACAAAGTGAACCTCAAGGACGGCGCGAAGGATGTTCCCAGCGGTCCTTTCTCACTCGTCATCACATTCTCCAAGCCGATGCTAAACAGTATCGCCCTGTATATGAGCACTTCAGGGGCGGATTTCCCTCCTGTCAAGAGCTATGCCTGGCGCGACGACAAGACGTTGGAGGTGATTTTCTCCCTGGAGCCGTCGCACCAATACGGGTTCGTTGTCATGGGCACCGAGTTCCCCACGAAGGACGGGCACAGTGCCGGCAAAAATATGGAAATCACTTTCACGACGGGGAAATAGGGGGCGCGTCTTTACCGTAGTGACGAAAGCATCCTATATGTTCGGTTCTTATTGCCACCGCGAGCTTCCAAGTAGCCAAACTCGGTGAGTTGGCGCAGATAACGCTTGACGGTTGTGGCGGGGAATCCGAAATGGTGCACAACAACCTCGGTAGTGAACTCCTCCGTGTCGGCCACGAAGTCCAAAATATCGGCCAGTTTCTCAGCCAAAGTGGGCTTTGTCGACCATTTATCGACCATTTCCTGTTTTAAAGCGGATTTATCGACCATTTTCTCCGTGGTTGACTTCACGTATTGGTCGATGTCGGATTGCAAATGCTGACAATGCAGTTTCGCCATTCGGTCGAGAAAAACACTGATATCCTCGCACTCGCGAGTGTCAATAAGAGCTTGGATGTACTCCACCTTGTCCTCTTTGAGCACCTTTACAGGCAACACACCAAACTCCCATTGCAAGAGGTTCATCAGCAGGCGGCAAGTGCGGCCGTTGCCGTCGGCCCAAGGGTGTATGGTCACCAACTCGTAGTGAGCCCAGAAACTGAGGTCGTAAACGGCAGCAATATCAGAAGGGTTGACAGCTCTGCGGCGTTGATTCAATTCATCGCAGAAAGCTTCAAGGCGAGCAGGCACCTTCAGATAAGACATGTACGATTTGCCGCCAATTCCTGCAGAGACATTCAGCTTGCGGAGTTCGCCTTTGGCGGCAGAGAAGTCACCACCGATGGAACTATATTCGCCTCCGGTACGGGCCATCACTTTGGAAGCCAGCAGGACAAGCCAATCAACAGTAATCGGATCATGACGTTTTATCCATTCGCGTCCGTAGTCGTAGGCCACTTTCAGGTCAAGGTTCATCATCTGCTCCATCATGGTGCGCTTGCTGGAGGTGATACCCTCGTCGAAAAGCAGCTGCGCCTCCACTTCTGTCACAGTGGAACCTTCAATGGCCGTGGAATGCACAATAATGGAGTAGAGATAGAACTTGTCAAAGTCTATCTGATCCGAAATGCCCAGTGCCTTGTGCTGCTGGAGCAACCGCAACAGTATGTCCTTGTTCTCTTGCTTCATTGACTGTCAATCATTTCGCCGCTGCTGGAGGCAACCGCAAAAATACAAAATATCCATATATGATTGGAAAACGGTTTCTATCGAACATCCACAATTCCATACCCCTCCTCGCATCGCTTCAGGCCCTCCTCCGCCGCTGCCTCAGCCAATACACGAGGGCGGCGGCGAGGAGGAGCGACAAACCGACCAGAGCAAGGAGGTTTGACAGAGGAAAATGGAACATCTTAGCTTCTAAACTCACGACAAGAATCATGCATCCAACCTCTACCATTCGGATGATTAATCGCTCATCAGGGACAACCCGCACAAGATGGCGCCCCGTCAACAGCACAAACACTAATCCTGTAACACCTGCCACCATAATAGTAAGGTTGCCAAAAGGCAAATGCCCTAACTTGAGGAAAAGCCCGAAAAGATTCAATGCAAGAAAGGCGATACCCGTCCAATATGCGCCACTGCGATGGTAATCCGATGTTATGGCGACGGTGCTTCCGTTCAATCGCAAAGTCTGCGCCAAAAGTTCGTCACTCATCTTGACAAGGCGGTCCATGTTGCATATTATCAAGATAATGGATAAGATCAGGATGAACGCCAAAGGTACGTATGAAATAGCTATTTCCCGACGATAGTCAATCTCGCAGAGGAACCATATCAGCCACAAGCACAAGGCAAAGACCCCGGTCATCCATACGATGGAGAATCTTGTGCGTATGCACTCCATTTTCCAAACGAATGATTGAATATCTGAATCTTCTGTATTGATTTTCAGCACTTTCCGGCAGCTCAGCCATTCAAACAACCCGATTAAGGCGAAAAGCAATACGGACATGACCATGAAGAAAAAACGGAGATCAAAACGATACCAGCTCCAACAGACTGCGGCGGCTAACAATCCGTAGGTAAGCATAATCTCCATATTGCGACGCCTGAATCCTGTGATTTTTGTATGCAAAATCTCGTGAATCAAGTCATTGTTGACGATTTCCTGCTGGTTGAACTTCTCCTGGAGCGACTGATACTGCACCTTCAAGTCATCCAGCTCCATTTCTTGGTTTTGATTTTCTGTTGTCATAATGGTAAAGAATTAATGGGTGACGGATTTTGATTTCTGAACCAATTTTTCCTTGATACGGTGCAGTTTTATGCCGACATTGGCAACCGTGATGCCCATAATGGCCGCAATTTCGTCGTAACCGATGCCCTCCAACCACAGCAGCACGAGTCCGCGGTCCATGACATCCAGCTGGTTGATGAGCGCGTAGAGCTGTCGAACCTGTTCGAGCGAGGACTCCTGCGGGTCGTAGGGGTCGATGTC
>Ga0310691_10002945_pt1 | contig 21330 bp, 17 predicted proteins | sample 176DNAGHGlowgp2_FD_203887 | JGI IMG/M metagenome (GOLD analysis project Ga0310691, IMG submission 203887) | Sheep rumen microbial communities from Palmerston North, Manawatu-Wanganui, New Zealand - 1766 DNA GHGlow gp2 (v2) (version 2) | ecosystem: Host-associated > Mammals > Digestive system >...
CTCTTAAAACGTCCGCAATGATCCTTGCGCTTGCATTGATGACACTTTCGGATTCCGACTGTGCCCAGAGTGCGCTTATACGCTTGTAATCGATGAGCTTAATGCTCAGGATCACAAGATTTTTGTGCTCCCCCGCGATTATCGCAAGTGCATTTGTCAGGAAATTGTAGAAACCGCTGCGGTTTAAAAACCCGGTCTTTGTATCGATCACATCGGGTATCATGCTATCCTGTGTCATTCTGTTTTCATCCATTCTTATGCCCTCCGGTAAAGAGGATGTGCCGTGGTTTATTAATCTGCAATAACGTATACGTCTGCTTCCGCATCTTCGGTCCAATCAAGCGGAAGATCGTCGGCATCCGTTGCCAGGACAGAATCATCCCAGTTTTCGCATTCATCATAATCTCCTTTGATGATATCAGTCATTCCTTCAACGATCATACCGTCCAACTCTGCTTTGTTTGCATCGGGAATGCAGGGATTATCATTTTCATCCTTTATCGCTATACCTGCCAGGTCTATAGCCAGAACTTTATCGTAATCTGTTCCGGAATAATCATTTTGCGCAAAATATATATAGAGATCTATCTGTGCCGACGAACTATCAAGCGGAAATTCTTCATCCTCTTCTGCCTCCGCTATCTTTTCCATCAAAAGATTGGTCGCCTGAGGCTGAAGTCTATTCTTAATGAGATCGATCGTACTCTCAAGAAAATCGTTTCCGCAAAAGGCGATTGCCCCCTCTGAACAATATCTTTCCACTATGGCTGAAACTGTCGGTGCAGGCGCCGGTGCCGGTGCGATTGGTTCCGGATTATAAGCAGGTGCCACGGCCGGCTCGGCTACAGGCGCAGGTGCCACTTCGGCTGTGGCTTCATTATTGCGTCCTATATCGACAGCGGTTCCTTGACTCCCACTTCCCTGCGAAGAGATATTTAGAACAGCGCTTACCTGAGAAAATATAATATATGTGACCCCATTACTAGTGTCTGCCGCAAATACCACGTTACCCGCTCCAAACATTGCACCAAGAAAATCCGGCATAGTGACAGGAATCGTGCCGTCTGCCCGCTGTCTGACCGTATACCCTTCCGGAACATAGAAAAGAAAAACCGGATAATACGTCTTCCCTTTTTCAGGCACCTTAACCATATTTCCGAATTCATCAATCCAGAGGACCGGAATTTCCCATGTAACACCTTCAGCCGTCTCGACACGGGCGGCGCTGTCAAACGGTACTCCTGCCACGGGTTTATCCAAATTCGTGATTACAAGCCCCGAAAGCGCCTTCCTTGCATTCGCAACTTCCGTTGCCTCGGCAGATACCGTTTTCAGGCAAAATACCAGTGCGATCAGTAAAAGCGTAGCGCCTGCCAATCCAAATATCTTACTGATTTTCATAAAATTCCACCTCGATTTCTATTTACTGTTCTTCTTCAGAATACCACGAGATAACGGTATTCGCAAATAACAAGTCAATAATTATCTAACCTTTTGAAGCCGGCGTGGTGTATAATTTAATTCAACAGGAGGGGTAAAGGATATGAACGTTTTTAAAAAGTGTTATTGTCGCATATATCAGTTTGCATTTAAGGCAGCGCTTCCGTTTCTTCCTTACAGGGAGCCGGAGCTTGTTAACGGCTTTAATGAGGTGCCCGATATTTTAAAAAGAAACCGTGTCTCAAGCGTTTTCATCGTGACCGATCAGGGTGTTTACAAGTTAGGGCTTACCAAAGACCTTGAAGACGCCCTTAACGCCAACGAAATAAAATATACCGTTTACAAGGATACCGTTCCCAATCCCACCACCGACAACGTGGAAGCGGCCAAAGACCTTTATGTCTCCAATAACTGCGAAGCGATCATCGCCGTGGGAGGAGGTTCCTCTATGGACTGTGCAAAGGGCGTCGGCATCAGGATCGCTCGTCCCGACAAACCGCTCGGACATTTTGCGGGCGTTCTTAAAGTTCACAAAAAACTGCCCCTTTTTATAGCAACACCCACTACCGCCGGTACCGGAAGCGAAACGACTCTCACGGCCGTTATAACCGATGCCGAGACTCACCACAAATACCCTATAAACGACTTTCCCCTCATTCCGATGTATGCCGTCATGCATCCCGAGATCACCTACGGTCTCCCGCCGTTTCTTACCGCCACCACGGGAATGGATGCGATGACTCACGCGGTTGAAGCTTTTATAGGAAACACAACTACCAAAAAGACCCGTGCCGCTTCGATAAAAGCCGTAAAGCTTATATCCGATAACATCGTGACCGCGTATAGCGATCCCACAAACCATGACGCCCGTAACAACATGCTGCATGCCGCTTATCTTGCGGGAACCGCATTTACAAGAAGCTATGTCGGCTATGTTCACGCAGTTGCCCACTCACTCGGCGGCAAATACGGCATCGCCCACGGGCTTGCGAATTCCGTTCTTTTGCCCATCGTGTTAAAAGAATACGGACGCCACGCCTATAAACGCCTGGCACTCCTTGCGCGTGAGACCGGAATATCCGACGACCCTTCAAACGAGAAAGCGGCAAATGCCTTTATCGCTCATATCGAAGATCTTAACAAGGCACTCTCCATCCCCGATAAACTTGAGGGAATAAAAGAAGAAGACATCCCCGAGTTAGCCAAAACCGCGGACAAAGAGGGAAATCCTCTCTATCCCGTTCCGGTACTGTGGGATGCCTTGCAACTAGAAAAAATATACAGACTTGTCATGAAATAAAAGATCACCCCGGAAGTACGAAGAATCGCCGGGTTTAATTAAGACCTATTGATTTTTCTTAGCCGGGGTGATATATTTTAATTATAAATTTTCGTAAATTTTCGTATGGGGATACAATCGTTTTCTTTTAACCATATCATCGTAAGATTCGGAGGGGAACAAATGAAAAGACGACTTTTCGCATTAATGGCTTCAATTGTCATTGCAGTGGGGTATCTGTTCGCGGGAAATGCGCTGACACTGCCCATTAACGCCGAAGGTGAGGGCGGCCCGACACTTAAACTTCACTACCACCGTGACGACGGCGATTACGCCAAATGGGACGTCTGGCTGTGGGAAGAAGGCCACGACGGCGCAGGATATGCTTTTGCCGTGGAAGACGGCGACATGGTGGCGACCATGGACGTGACGCCCGGCACCAACAGCATCGGATTTATCGTCCGCACCCAGGAATGGACCAAGGATATAGACAAAGACCAGTTCATCGACATTTCGGAAGTCGTGAGCGGAACGGTCGACATCTACGTGGAATCGGGCGTCGAAGGATACACCAAGGAACTGCGCGACGACGTAACGATCGGGGTTAAGTTAAAAAATGCGCGATACGACGGAAACTCAGGTGTTACCGTTACTCTTACCGCCGAGATGACAGGCGATCCCGCCACCGCATTTGTGATCGAGGGAAGTGACGGACCGGTCTCGATCAGTAAAGTAACAGCGAAGGGCAACGGAGTTTATGAAGCGGAACTTAAAAGTGCGCTTAATCCTTACAAAACATATACCATCGCTTTTGAGGAGAACAAGTACAAAGTGAATATGCCTATCTTATATTCAACACAAGAATTTGAAGATGCCTATACATATACCGGAAGCGACCTCGGATACACATATTCGGAAAAAGAAACCGCGTTTCGTGTATGGGCTCCTACGGCAGACAGCGTAGTGCTCAAAAGATATGAATCCGGACTTCAGGCCAAGGACGATCTTATCGAAGAGGTTGAGATGACACCCGATGTCAATGGAACATGGGTGTGCACCGTAAACGGCGATCTTAACGGAACATATTATACATACAGCGTTTCACACGATTCAAAGACCATATCCACGATGGATCCTTATGCTCGCTCTTCGGGTGCAAACGGCAAAAGGTCGATGGTGCTCGATCTTTCCACGACCGATCCCGCGGGCTGGGATAAGGACAAAAATCCTTTCACAGGAAAAAGCATCAACGACGCCATCATTTACGAGGCACATATACGTGATATCACCGTCGGTGAAGACAACGGTATCGTAAACCAGGGTAAGTTTATAGGAATGATCGAAGAAAACACCAAGACTTCGACAGGGATACCCACCGGGCTTTCACACATCAAGGACCTTGGTGTCACTCACATACACGTGCTTCCGATGTACGATTTCGGGTCGCTTGACGAGAGCAATCAGTCAAAGGGCGTATACAACTGGGGATACGATCCGGTCAACTACAATATCCCCGAAGGAACCTATTCAACCGATCCTTTCAAGGGTGAAGTCCGTGTCAGAGAAGTCAAGGAAATGGTCAAGGGCTTCCATGACAACGGGATCGCTGTAGTAATGGATGTCGTATACAATCATGTTCACGACGCGGGTTCTTTTTGCATAAATCAGCTTGTACCCGGCTATTTTTCAAGAATTACCGAGGAAGGCACATATTCAAACGGCTCCGGATGCGGCAATGACACGGCGACCGAGCGCTCGATGGTAAGAAAATATATCGTAGATTCGGTAAATTACTGGGCTGACGAATATCACATAGACGGTTTCCGTTTCGACCTTGTGGGACTGATGGATACCGAGCTCATCAACGAGATCGTGGAAAGCGTGCATGAGAAGCACCCCGACGTGATCTTTTACGGCGAAGGCTGGGCGCTTACGACTCTTACGACAAAAGAAGTCGAACTGGCCACCCAGACAAATTCGGAGTCCACACCGGGATTTGCGTATTTCAACGACACCATACGAGACGGCCTTAAGGGAAGCGTGTTCAATACTGAATGCGGTTTCGTGTCGGGTGCTTCGGGATTTGAGAGCAAGATCGCTCGCTGCTTTATGGGAGCCGACAAGTGGTGCAAGAGCCCTTCGCAGACGATAAACTATGCTTCGTGCCACGACAACAACACGCTTTACGACAGACTCAGGATATCCAGAAGCGATGCAAGCGACGAAGATATCGTAAAGATGAACAATTTAGCCGCCGCCATTTATATGCTTTCGGAGGGAACACCGTTTATGCAGGCCGGTGAGGAAATGCTGCGCACCAAGACAAATACCGACGGAAGCTTTGAATCAAACAGTTACGTTTCCGGCGACGCCGTAAACAGGATCGACTGGTCGACCCTCGGTGAGCAGAAATATGCGGATGTTTATGATTATTACAAGGGACTTATCGCATTCAGAAAGGCACATCCCGTTTTGAGACTTTCAAGTGCCGAAGAAGTGAGTGCTCATGTCAAAGAGATAACCGGGCAGAATTCCGGAATGGTCGCATTTTTGATAAACGGCGAGGGGATCGAGGACGAATGCAGGGAAATGTATGTCGTATTCAACGCATCCGAAGAAGCAAGAGAGATCACTCTTCCCGAAGGTTCGGGTAAGTGGGATGTTTATATAAACGGCACCAAAGCCGGTAACAGTAAGCTCTACACATGTGAAAATACTGTAACGGTTGAGCCGATATCCGCTCTTGTACTGGTACAGGGAGCAAGATCTTCGCGCGGAGCCGGAAGGATCGCCCTCGGCGCCGGTATTGCGGGAGGTGTTGCACTCCTTGCCGGCGCTTTGGCGTTAAGAAAAAAGAAATAATAATCTCTGAAAGCATCCCATTGCAAAGATCAGAGCAAACTGAACTAATATAAATACAGGCGGCAGGTCGATTGACCTGCCGCCTTAAATTATCCTTGACTTTAATACACTATCTGATAAACTTTTCAGGGTGTAAGTAATAACACTGAATAAATTCTTCTGTAAAAGCAGTAAAGGGGAAAAAGATCATGAAAAAGATTATTGGCATTTTCGCTGTTGCATGTATGATGATTTCTCTCACAGCATGCGGCACGAATTCGGAGACAACCGAACAGATAAAAAATGAAATATCAGCAGCGCCCGAAACAGTGGATTCTGTTGACACCGCAATTGTTGAAGACAGTTCCGACAAATCGGACGAAGAAAAAGCAGTCACTGAAAGCAATGACAACACCATGGAAAGCGCCGCGGATAGCGAAGATCTGAACGTAATAAAAGCAGATAAGGGAATAACGGATTTTGATTACGAAGGCACCTGGGCATGCGACAGATGTACGATAGATATAGTCTACAAGGGTGAATATGATGTTCTCATAGATTGGGGCAATTCTGCCGATGAATCGGAACAGTGGTCATATTCATGTTTCTACGATCCGCAGGCAAGGACGCTTATCTGTGAAGCAACCGGTTCGCATACAAAAATCATTACCGGGGAAGACGGCTCAACCGATGTCGAAAAGGACGGTACAGACATGTCGGCAACGTTTTACATAAAAGACGGAAAGCTCATATGGCTCCGAGACGGCGAAGAGTCTGCGGAACCTATGGTTTTCGAGCGAATGGAATATTAATGATGCACTAAAAAAGGCGTTTCATCCAAGTCGGATGAAACGCCTTTATTTTACTGTCTTGTGATGCGGATAACGGCCTTTGCCTTTGAACCGCTTCCTGTGATGCTCACTACCTTTATGCTGTAGCCGAAGTCATCACCGTAATCCATAAGACCGTTTTCAAAGAACTGAGAATACTTACTCATCGTAAACGTATCTCCTGCTTTGAAAAGATCGTTCTTTTGAAGATTCGTCCGCAGATTTTTAATGTCTGTAAATGTGTTCTTGCCGCCTGCCTGAATGAGTTCAAGATTGAACCTTCCGTCCCCCGTATTGTTGTTGGCAAAATGAACCGTACCGATCGGACAAGGTGTCATATCGGGCTGCAAATAGCTTACGTAATCACGTCTTTCCATCACGGCATCGACATGATACATACGCACTCCGCAGGCTCCGGAAAGGCCGTATTTTCCTGTGAATGCCGGGTTAACACCCGTATCGGTGAACAGATCGACCATCATGTATTCACAAAACGGAGGCTCAACGTCTTCGCCAACGTAAGGTATCACGACAGCATCGCCCGTATCGGCAAATGAGCCTATCTCGATGTCAACAGACTCTCCGGGTTTCAGATCTTTGACTACGGTCGGATCTATCCAGCCTACAGCATACTTCGAGTAAGGATTCCAGTCACCGGCCGAATCGGACTGCATGTCGTATCCTCCGACAGCGTTTATACCGCTGTAAGTCACATCATAGTAATCGATCAGTCCGAAACTGTGGCTGAACTCATGAAGAAGTGCGTTGTCGTCAAATTGATTCGCGTTTACGGTCACTATATTGTTGACGAGCGAAGGCCTGTCGGGTGTACCTGCATATTCACTTCCGTAAGTCTGTCTGAACTGGATCGCACCCTCATAAGACATGATCGAAAACGAATCCGAATCGGAGTTTTTGCCCGCATTAAGCAGGATCACCGTGTCGAAATATCCGTTTTTATCAAGGTCAAACTGAGTCCAGTCCGTATCCGGATAAGTGTTGTAAAGCCACTCTTCGATCTGAGAGAACTCCCATGCTTCCAGCTCGTAACTAAGCGCTTCCAAAAAGCCCTTTGGATGCGGATACCACGTTGTCATGTAATTATCCAGATGAAACTTTCCGTACGAAACAGTGTCAAAATATTTGGTGAGCGAATATCTGTTATCGGAAGTATTGTCCGAATAATCTTTCGGAGTCGTCTCAATTCCGAGTTGGGCAACTCTTCCGAGTTCGCTCTTAAACATATCATATACTTCCTGTGTTGAACTCTCGGGCTGATCGGACCATGCGATCGGAATCACGAGTGCATTACGCTGTCCCGTTCCCGAAGGAAATGCATACGGAACAAGATCGTGCATGGTCTTTGCACCCATGTATCTCGACACAACATGAATATCCACATCATAATCTATTCCGCCGACATTTATCGTAAGCTTCGTGCCTTTAGAAAGCGGATCTTTATCTTTGTCCAGAACTTTTCCGCTTGCATCCTTGAGATCGCCTATCGTATACATATCGGGATAAAGGTTAACACCGGCAGTATCCGGATATGCTTTAACAAGAGCTTTCGCCGGTTCGTTTGCGTCTACATCAAGGTCCGGGATCGCATAAAGTTCAAACAGACCCAGGCCTTCATAAGGTTCAAATACCTCTCTGGACCTGTCATATGTTTCGCCTTCAAGATAAGAGCCGTATGAATTTTCCGAAAGCACCAGTTCCTTAAAAGGTTTACACTCGTTTGCAGGAGCGTAATATACAGTCACCTGATCGATCAAAACATCCTGAGTAAAAGTAAAATCTCCCACTTTATAATGCGGACTCTGAACTCCCACTCCCATAAAATAGGCTTCATACTGGTAAAGATGATCGAATTTTATATGGGGTCCTATATAGCTTTCCAGCGGATTCGACATGCCGTTACTAAAACATATATCAGTAATATCCGAAGGATTCATACTGCGATCAAGAGAAAAGCCTCCGAAAACACTGATCCAGTCTTCGGGATTGCCTTCCAAAACATTGAAATCGATACCGGAGATCCTGCCTATCGAGTCAAGAGAGACCAACCAGCCGTTCTCGTGAAAAAGAATACCGTCGGCAGTCAATTCCATATCAAATCCGCAGAAACGAATGGGCTCACCGGTCGGAGCTGCTCCTTCAAAATAAACCTTTCCGTCCGCCCCTTCCTTGAAGCTTGACCGATCAAGAGTTGTCATGATATCCCATGTAGAAAGACCGGCCAATCTATCACTGTTTTCCGGATCGTCCCCGGGTTGAGGTATTTCGCCATAATAAGGATCCAGTTCGGCAACATATTCACCGTAATAGTCCGATATATACATTTCACCGGTGCTTCCGTCAGCAAACAGGGCGCATACTTGAACTGAATATCCCTGCGGGACCTGTATCAATGTCTCCGTCGTTTGCTCTTCATGAGTAAGCAACGGGCAACCTTCATACGGGCGCACAAAATCGACTATGTAAGCGACCGCACCTTCGACGGGTTGCCATGATGCCACTCCGTTTTCATCGATCGGTATCTTCCACCACTCTTCCGTATCATCAAAAACCGAACCGGAATCACCCTTATCGCGGGCCGATTTTTCGCCTCCTGCATCTCCACCACATCCGGCTTGTGAAAACACAAGCACAATTACCATAAGTAACGAAATGATCCTCTTTAAAACCACCTGTTTCAAACCATTACACTCCTTAATGCAAATAGTATTTGTATAGTATATCACAATATTATTACTGTATGTATCAATTTATAAAAGCTCCTAAGTTTTCCCTGTACACATCTTCCGGATAAAAGCTATAATATTTACGAGGGTTTTTATACTTACGATAATATGAGGCGGATACATATGGATAAAAAGAAAACGTCATTCAATTTCTGGCTTCTTGTATGGGGGCTCGGACTCGCAGGCCAGCTTTGCTGGAACATGGAAAACCAGTGGTTCAATACATTTGTCTACGAAAAGATTGCCAAAGATCCCACGATCATATCATGGATGGTAGCGATCTCTGCTGCCGCGACCACCGTATCGACTTTTGTATCGGGAACGATGGTAGACCGTAAGGGGCGCAGAAAGTATGCGGTTGCGATCGGTTATATTTTCTGGGGATTGTTTACGATAGTGTTCGGTCTTACTGAATTTATCACTAAGGGATCCGCAAGTCCCGCAGCAAACCTCATAATGACAGCGGGTATCGCCGTAGTCTCTGCCGATGCTGTAATGAGTTTCTTTGGCTCCATGGGTAACGATTCCGGTTTCAACGCATGGATGAATGACCACATGAATGACACAAACCGCGGTCAGATTGGTGCGGCACTCGCCACCCAGCCGATCATCGGAACGATCGTCGGGACCGTAGTCGGCGGTATGCTGGTAGGAAGTGAAAACAACTACATGCGCCTGTTTGTAACAATGGGCGGATTTGTGATACTTTGCGGCCTGATCGCACTTTTCTTTATGAAAGACTCGCCGGATCTTAAACCGCATGCCGAAGGAACATTTTGGCAACAGTTCGCAAGCGTTTTCAATTTCAAAAACTATTTCAAGTTAAAAGAACTCGTGTGGGTAAACCTCTCACTCTCGGCCTATTTCATTGCATTTAACATGTATTTCACGCATATCGGAAACTACATGATCTATTACCTCGGATTTACGCCCGACATGATGGGTTATATCGAAGGTATAGGTCTTGTACTTGCGATGTTTACGGTAATACCGGTTACCAAACTGATAAACAAAGGCGTTTATGCTGCCATCGCGCTCGCTTCTGTAGTATTTAACATCATCGGCGTTATGATACTCGGCCTTACCGTGCGCCCCGAAACGATAGACACCTCGACCATATTCAACCCCGTAGTGCTGACAGGCGTTTTCTTTATCGGTGTGGGATATGTGACATTTCTCCAGACGGTTTCCGTATGGTCCAAGGAGCTTTACCCCAAGGAAAGCAAGGGACAGTTCGAAGGGATCCGGATCCTTTTTTATGTACTGATCCCGATGGTCGTTGCACCCCTTATCTCAAACCCGATCATCAAAAAAAGCGGTGAGATAACCAATGAATACGGCTTAACAGAGTATCTTCCCACGGAGGTTCTCTTCTACGCCTCCGCAGCCGTATCGCTGTTGGTCTTCATTCCGCTCATCATGGCAAACAGGTATCGGAAAAAGTAAATTATTGCGCCGGATCGATCGTTCACTGAATATCTTCCGAATCCAGAACTTTTATCCCGTTCTCTGTTAGCAGCCGGGCAAAGATGCCCATTCCATCGATCAACTTTCCCGAGAAACTGCCGTCATAGATCTGCTTGCATCCGCAGGACGGACTTCTTGATTGAAGGATCGCAAGGTCTATGTTTTCTTCGATTGCCTGTTTAAGGCAAAGTTCAGCACCGATTCTAAACTCTTTATCCTTGCTTTCTCCGGCTTTATTGGTAACAACCCCGTTTAGTATTTCGCACGGGATCCTGGGTGTAGGAAGGCCACCGGCAACCTCCGGACATACGGGAATGACTTCATGCCCTTTTATATACTCCGCAACTTTAGCACTGTAATTGTTACCGGCGTTATATTTGCAATTCTGCCCCAGAAGGCAGGCGCTTACCATTATCTTCATACCGTTTCCTTCCACGGTCTTACTTTACCGATCCAGCCGTTCTCATTCCAATACTTAAAGTCGGTATATTCGGGATTCTTTTTACCCAGGCTTTTCTGCAGCATTCTTACCATATAGAACTTTGCCTTCACTTTAACATTTGTATGACCCGGTTTGTCATAATTTATGGCATGGAATTTACGTGCGGCACTTCTTAATTTCTTTTTAAAGACTGCTTTCCGCGCATCCTCGATCTTGTTCCAGTCAATTTCGGACATCAGTTTGAAACTAACGACTTTGATGGTCGAAATGCCCCACCAGGAAAGGCTGTCTTTGATATCCCGGGCTGTGGATCTTCCGCCCGCTCCCAGGCACTGTGTGATTATCACCGCACGCTTTCCAAACATTTCCCCTGCCGGGCGGTGAGGCATCCAGCGATACCCGAAATGGTCAAGCATAGCCTTCATTGCGCCGGTTGTATGGAAAACATATGCCGGTGATGTAAAAACAAGCAGATCCGCTTCACGTAAGGACTTCTCGATCTTCTGTACCTTCTCGGCATCTTTGCAGCTATTTTGATCATTCCTAAAGCACGCGGTACATCCCGTGCAGAAGCCCGGGCTGTCTTTTGGAAGATAATATTCCGTGATCTCCGAATCATCCCTGAACTGCTCTAAAAATATTTCCTTCATCTTGTATGTAACACCGTGTTTTTCGGTTCCGTTTATAACCGTGATCTTCATTTTGTATTCCTCCGCGTTTTCTTCATGTCTTTAAGTGAATCCCATCTGAAAACGGTATTTTCTTTTGTCCCGATCCATAACTCGGCTTCGTAGGACCAAGGTGCGTGATCTACCCAGATCCAGCATTTATACAGGACCTCCTCGTAGCCGTCATAACGGTAGGCAAATTCGAGTTCCCATTCTGAACTGTTTATCTTTTCAACCAGTTCCTCCAGCGAATACTCCTTGCGGATCGTCTGCCCGTCTGAGTCGACAAATACGTTAAGATAAACACCTCTCATGGGATCGATCGTAAATTCAACCTCTGCCGCACCTGTATTGGGCCAGTCTTTCGAATAGTCGATATTAAAGATGCCATCCGGTATTTTAAATATCAATCGCCCGTTTATCAGTTCAACAGATGTTGACCGACAGTCATGCAGACTGAATTTTTCTTTATCTGAACTTGTAAATTCGTATTGCATATTTTCCCCTCCCGATCCGAAATCCTCTGTCATTATCATCAGGATGCCTGAACAAAATGTCACTTTTTCAAAGCACAGATTGGGAAATTCCGACTTTAATTCATCAGCAACGCAATAGTTTTCATCGTCGTCCCATTCATCGCCGCTTCTCTCCCTGCATTTTTCCAATTCATCACGATTCTCAAAAGCCACATCCCCGATCAGGATCTTGCCGCCTTCTTTCAAATGATCGAGCAACTCCTTTAAGAATGCAATCTTTTGACTATCCGTTAAGTGATGAATAGAATAAGTTGCAACAATGAAATCATAAGAATTCTGTTTGAGCGGCTCTACTAATCCCTGCGAAAAATCTCCCTGATATAAATGTGCATCCGGCATTTTTGCAGAAGCCAGTTCGATCATCCTTGATGAAAAATCTTGTCCATATATAATGCACCCGTTTTCATACAGTTTTGTTGTCAGGGTAGCCGTTCCAAAGCCTATATCAAGTACAACCGCATTCGGTTTTTTCAATATTATTTCATAAATGCTGCCAAGAATCTTTTTGTAGCCTGCAAACGGATATGTATTATCTTCTTCAGATATCCCAACAGCTTTATCATATTCGTCTGCCCATAGATCAAATCCCTTTTTGTCTAACATTTTTACTTCTCCAAAACCATCTTTATCAAATATTCTGCAGTGCCTTCTTCAGGTTTTCTTTCACCGCTGGCGTGAAAACCATGGGCTTCATAAAATCTTATGGCATCAGTATTTTTTACGAGCACCCAAAGGAAGCTGACACCGAACTTTTCTTTTGAACCACTTTCTGAACCGCTTTTCTGAGGTTAATGTTTGAACCAAAAACGCAGGCCTTACTCTTCTGTATCAGCCTGCGATTTATTTGATTATCCTATTCACACCCTTCCAATTGAGTTCTAAAGTCCGGTAAAACATCAAACAATATATCACTTATTATGTTCCAATTAGTATCTTCATAGTTATGAACCAATCTGTGTCTTAATCCGGAAATCTTACTCCAAGGAATATCCGAATGAGCCTCTTTGTATGAATCGCTCAAGTAATAAGCATGTTCACCTATATTGTACAAAGGTGTAGTCAATGTCCATTGAATAGTCTCATCGTCGGAAATTGTTTCTCGTGTTATTTCAGCTTTTTTCACATATTCCAAAAGCTTATCGGTATACTCTTTTATCTTGGCAATTCGCTGCTCGTCGGTATACTTCATACGATTTCTACCCTTTCCTTCAAAATGTTGTTATAAAATGCTGACGCAGGATTGATCTCTCTTTCTTCATAAACATCAACATTCTTCGAAGAAGCTCGGTGCAATTCATCAGCAATACTAAAAATGTCCGTAGGATCAAACTTATCACCTCCGATAACGAGAACGTCGATATCGGAATCTTTATCGGCCTCGTTTCTTGCATATGAGCCAAAAAGAAACGCTTTGTCAGCTTTGTATTTAGTTATTATCGGCAATAATATATCTCGTAATTCAGAAGATGTATAAATCTTATCAGTCATATCGGAATCTCCTTATCTCTTTAACAATCATACATATCACCGTAATAAAGTGTATCAATACTTACAGTTAATTTTATCATGATGAAAAGAAAAAGAGGAGTATTTTTTCCAAATTGCAATACCACCTTATACAAAAATAGCGGGGTATATCCCCGCTGTTTGGTGGACCAGGGTCTTTCGACCAGCCCAAGTAGTGCAAGCACTACCTTGTAAACTTATTCATCTGAATATTGGAGAGTTCATCCTCTCTCTTCCAAATACAGATTTACCCTCTTTTCAATTATCTCTATTATATCATCAATGTTCTTTTGCCTCGTAAAGTAATAACCGACCTCCTCGGAAATTATATCAATGACAGGCTGATATCTAAGATCATATGGCTGCGCACTCTCGATATAATGCATTATCTTCCGGCGCCCCTCCTCCGTAAGAGGATGGAGAGTTACCTCCGTGGTATAGTCGCTATTACCTATGTAGTAAGTTGTATCGAGAGGACCTCCTTCACCGGCCATAACATCAAGGTACCGATCAAGGAACTTTTTCTTTGACGGTATTCCGTAAGTATCAATGCTATTCTCGGAAGGCCCCGTGATCGGATATTCACTTAAACAATATTCAATAAAATCCCACGCAACATCCTTTCGCTCGGATGTACTTGCTATAGCAAGAGCACACCCGTTAAGCGATGTCATCTGAGTCTTAAACGTACCATCCATGGATGGCAGCCCGCAGATTATTGCGTTTCCCTCAAACTGTGTCTGAAGCGCAATCTCCACGTCCGTGAGCTTGTCTATAGAAAAAGACCTTATTGATCCCTTTCCGTTAATAGCGGTAGTCTGACTGTTTTCTGCATAACACAGCGCATAGTCCATTATCTTTCGGAAAAGATCATTGTCAAAATCACAAGTGGCATTCTCTAAATCCACGAAACTGTTCAGATTATTATAGAGGCATATGCGCAATATGGCATTCTCATTGTATCCTGCAGGCCAGTTAAAGTTATCGTTGCTCAGATCATAATCTATAAGATCATTCACCGTGATGGATCCGGGTACAGTATCTTTATCTGCCAGATAGCACGACAATCCGAACAGATTTGTCACAGCGCCAAGGTAACCATTGTAATCATATAACGCTACAGCTTCATCAAGAAATTCATCAAGGCTAAGCTTGTCACTTTCCTCAAAATACGAAGTCTGATCTTCTATATAACCTTTATCAATAAGATCAATGTATGAAGGCGAGTTGTATTCAAAACCACTGAGGTCGATGATATCGATGCTTTCACCCGAGAGTATATCCCTTATGATGCGGTTCCGGTCTTCTGCCAAATAAACATAATCGCCTAAAGATCTATACTCTTGGATGATTATCTCATAATCGTCATGAGTATTGCTATATTCGACTGCCGCTTTCTTCAGGAAATCATTTGGCGCGCACGATGCGACAACAATCTTTGTCGGTTCATTATTTGCTTTTTCCGAATATTCTCCCCCAGTCCCGCAACCGCATATAAGCAATGCGAAAATGATACTGAAAAGTATTTTCTTCATACCCATCCATACCCCGGAATCGCTATTTTATCCCGCGACTTCTAAATTCGTTACCTCAACCTTATCAAATATCAGGCTGACTTCAAAAATGTCATATCTTGCAGATATTTCTGTTTCACCGTCCATCAACTCCACAAGACTTTTAACTATCGACAATCCAAGTCCATGGCCTTCCGAATGCCTCGACAGATCGCCGCGCACAAACCGTTCCGTAAGTTCGTCCGGTGAAATGTTTATGGGCTCGGCAGAAGTGTTCCTGAAACGGATGATCACTTTGTCGCCCGTTGTATTGGCTGTGATATAAGCACGTGAATCGGGCATAGAATACTTGCAAATGTTTGTAAGCAGATTGTCGATCACCCTGCTCATTGCTTTCGCGTCCACCTTTACGGAAAGCTGTTCGTTCGGAAGTTCTGTCACCAATTCTATTTTGTTCTGTTTAAGCTTTTCTTCGTACTCGATCACACACTGTTCGATAAGCGTATCGATCCCGCATGGTTCAAGGTTTATCTCGACCGCTCCGGCAGATGCCTTTGATGCCTCTATCAAAGAATCCATCAGACCTTTCATGTGAATCGACTGGTCGTAAAGACGCTTTGAATAATCCTTGATCTTCTCGTTCTCCGTATCCTCATGGAAAATAAGATCGGAGAAGTTAATGATCGATGTGAGCGGTGTTTTAATATCGTGCGATACGTTTGAGATCAGTTCGGTCTTCAATCGTTCGCTTCGAATCTTTTCTTCGGTCGCAACGGAAACGCTATGCGCCGCATCGTTAATACTTTCGGCAAGGGGCTTAATGGGAGCCGGGAAAGACTTAACATTGCACGGCTCTTTTGTATCGTCGGTATCGTTGATCTTAACGACCGCTTTCTTTATCCGCTTAAGATGGCATATGTAAAAAGAAAGCGTTCCGCCTATGATCAGCTTTTCTATGAGCATCATGACTATAATGCGGTTTGAAAAATCGTGGAAAAAGAATTTTAATCCTATATATTCCACACCGGTGATAACTGCCATGTAAAACCACACTTTGTAGATCTGTGCGGCAGTTACATAGAAAACAAGCAGACACAATGCGGTAATGACCAGCGATACCGCTGCTCCCACATATATCAGGGTGTCGTTTGCATATGTCTTGAGCCACAGATCATATATCGTACGTTCAAGATCGCTTGAAACGGTCTCATGAGCAACGATGTTGGCTGTATATCCCAGATTCAATATTATGGTTATAAGATCTTTTGTTTTATTCTTTGCCAGATAGGGATCGCCGCTACTTATACCGGGGCCTCCATTCTTTTGGGAGACCACATAATCAAATCCGCTGTCCTGAGCGAATTCTAACAGGTCGTGTGCCCTGATGGTTTTATCATGTGACAATATTTCACTCAATTTGTCCTCTAAAACATCGCGTGCCGTTTGACTGGCGTCTGCCAACATAACAGCTTTTCGATAGTATTCTGTTTTCCCACTTAACTTATCAGCCGTAGCGGAGCCAAAAAAGCAGGTTCCCGCTAAACCGACAGCCAGCATAAAAGAAAGTGAGAAAATTATAAAAATGTTTTTAAACAGTTTCATTTTCAACCTCCAAGAAAACGATATCCCTGACCCCATACGGCTTTAATAAATCTCGGGTTAGCAGGATCGATCTCAATTTTTTCACGAAGATGCCTGATATGGACCGCAATGGCCCGCTCACTTCCGTAAGCATTTTCCTTCCATACCTCTTTATATATCTCTTTTGGCGAAAAACATGCCTGCGGATGACTGATCAGGAGCTTAAGTATTTCGTATTCGGAGAAAGTAAGCGATACTTCTTCACCGTTTACCGTGACTTGTTTTAATGAATCATCCATCACTATCCCGCTCATCATTATGACAGAAGAACCGCTCTCGGGTTTGCTCCCAAGCGATGTATATCGCCTTATCTGAGCGCTAACACGATTCTTAACGTCGATCGGATCGAAAGGTTTGGTTATATAATCATCCGCACCTTCGTCAAATCCCATTATCTTATCTATACTCTCGCCTTTTGCGGTTAAGATTATGATAGGAAGATTGCTCACTTTCCTGATCTCTTTCATCGCGGTCAGCCCGTCCATCACCGGCATCATCATATCAAGCAGCAGAAGGTCCATATGATGCCCTTTTATGATATCCAGAGCCTCTTTGCCGTTATGTGCTTCAAAGAAACAGTAATCCGGATTTTTAAGATATATCTTAAGGGCAAATACGATGTCTTCTTCATCATCGCAAAGCAATATGTTGTACATATGACAACCTCCGTTTGGGATCCTGATATTTTATTTTTACATCTATAGGTTCTTCAGGCAATAGCATTAATATATCCCTTCCTGCAAAAGTATATTTATCCGGCTCTGAATGATGGGCGTTATCTCATCTATGGTCTTACCGTCTTCAAAATATGCATCCGCTTCTTCGGTTATGCTATTTCTTACTTCTTCAAAAGAAGCATAGTGACGGGCCTTGTCCATAATAGCTATGTATTCTTCAACAAAGGAATCGCCATTTTCATCAACTTCCAAAGAATTGACCGTTCTGCTGTTTATACGAAAATGACACTGCAGTTCCTGATTGCCGTTTGAGTCGTAAGCCCAGACACGCTCCTGTATATGTGCCCGGATCACATCCTTTCTGACCCAGTGGCCCGCTCCGTATCTGACCTGACATCTGTCGGAAAGAATATACTCCACAAAATCAGCAGCCAGATCCTTGTTCGCCGAAAAGGTATTCACGGATATGAATGAGTTTGAAGATACGATAAAGCCCTGACCCGATTCCGAAGGCATTCCAACCGGTATAAAGTCTTTTCCGAACAGTGCGCGTATATTTGAGTATTCACCCAACCCGCCCTCAAACTTGTAGGCAAATGCTTTCCCCGATATCATTTGCTCTATCTGCTCATCAGATTTCAGAAGGAAACTATCGTTTTCTTTGTCGGCATTATCTTTACAAAATTCCAGGATCTCCACAAACTCCGGGTTCATAAAATCGCAGCTTCCCCCGTCAAAATCAATGAAGGATGTATCTTCTATGTTGAGCAGACATAATTGGTATAAAAGCGTACGCTTGGAAAGATCGTACTGTAACGCCAGGAACCTCTCCATATCGGGATCCGCTGTCTTGCGTTTATTGAAGCTATCCATAAGTTCGCGCATTGTCCAGGTTTCTTTACTCCAGTCATTCTTTGAGACCATAAAACACTGGAGAATAACCTGATATGCGATCCCATATAAATCTCCGTCGGTTTTTCCGAGTTCCATAACGCTGTCGAATAATCCGTTCTTTGTTTCTTCCGAGATCATATCACTCATAGGATAGAGGCATCCGGCATTTTCAAGTTTATCTACCAATTCTTTGGTCGTGAAAAGCATAAGATCGGGGCCGTCTCCTGCCTTGCATTTTTCGGCAAGAAGATTGACCGAAGTATAGTTTACAAACGGGTTTTCGATCTCAACAAATTCGATCGATGTTCCGGGATGTGTCCTTTCGTAATCCGATGCGGCTTCTTCAATGAACGGGTTGATATAAGCATAGTAACTTATACTCAGTGACCCGGCTTCTTCATATCCCACAGTAAACCGGTAAAAACACAATTCGTCTCCATCATCGTATGCAATGGCTATCGTGCCTTCAGATGTCTTACGGATGCCTATACAATCGTTATGATCAAGACCATTTAAACCGCACAGTTTTTCTGCCTTTCCGCTTTCCACATTCCAACGGATCAGGTCGCTTCCTATCCAAAGAAAAACCTCTCCGACATCATCAAGACATGAGCAGGGCCAATATCCCTTTCCGGTATAGATGACACCTTCAGGAGTAAAGAAACGAACTTCTCCGTTTGAACTGCCTGCTTGAATGACAGGCGTTCCGTCTGATGCTTTCCCGACCGGTTCCGTCGGAAGGTCACCCACAATGTCCTTTACATCCGTCGTTTCCTTTAACTCACCGCTTTCTGTAAAAAGAAACATTTTCTTTTTCCCGCTGTCAACAAAACATATATCTCTTTCTTTGGCGATAAGACCCTGCGGGAAGCTGTACACTTCGCTTCTTTTTTCTCCGAGGAGTGTATCCGCAAAGTCAATGAGTTTTACGACTTTAAGATCCGCTCCCGTCTCCATGCACCAGTAATGGCTGACGGTCCAATCGTTATCATCCGAAACATCATACTGTGCAAAGAAAATGTATATGCTTCCTTCGACAACATCCATAGAAACAAGATGTACCCTGCCTAAACGGATCTCTTCACACATTTCCTTCCAATCCCGCTCTTCTATGTGTATGTTAGGATTGTTCGAAAAGGTCGGTATCATGTCGGACAAATAAAACTTCGAAACGGTTTCCGACATCGAAACTGTATTCACCTTCATAAGTCTGAAGAAGAAACTATTTCTTTCTTCTGTCTCCTCATACTCATAGCAAAATGAAACAGAATACAAGTCATCGCCGGACCATGCATATGCGGAATTTTCAAAAGCGTTTTCACCCTTCGGCAGCTCGGCAAACCCGCCGTTATAATCACACGAATGCCAGGGCTCTGTGTCTTCGCTTACTTCGTCAAACCCTTTCCATAAATGATCCAAAACCTGTATGGGCTCCCAGTCATCGATGGCAGGTGCGGGTGTCGGATCATCGTTCTTTTGACCGCAACCGATCATCAATCCCATAGCCATAATGGATACTAATATGATCGCTTTTATGATTCTGTAATCCGAATGTTGCTTTTTCATATTTCCCTCTTATCGTACCTTCTGTCGGGATCCCAAAAACATCTTTACATCTATGCGGCGTTAAGACAATAGGATTAAACATATATTAGTATTTCTTAACATTTCTTAATGATTGGTAAAGAGAATGTCGGTCTCGTCAATTCTTCTGAGCCACTTATTGAACCGCTTTTTCGAAGCAAAAGTTTGAACCAAAAACGCATAAAAATGCAATAAGCTTCCGCTACCATCGCGTTCATAAAGACAGCATGTTGACAGCATCTTTATTGAATGTTATTATACTCGTAGAAAGGATGTGATGATCATGGCACAGACATTAGTAAATTTCAGAATGGATGAAGACTTAAAACAGGATATGGAACTCACATGCCAGGAACTTGGCATGAACATGACCACGGCATTTACCATATTTGCCAAGAAAATGACTCGTGAAAAGAGAATCCCTTTCGATGTTTCAGTTGATCCTTTTTACTCTGATTCAAACATCAACTACCTGAAGAAAGTTATTTCCGAAATAGAGTCAGGAAAAGCCGAATTACATGAACATAAGTTGATTGAGGAGTAAACATGAAACTGTTATGGGATGACCGAGCATGGGATGATTATCTCTATTGGCAAACGCAGGATAGAAAAACCCTGAAACGCATAAATGCTCTTATTAAAGATATTCAACGAGGAAGTTACGACGGAATCGGAAAACCGGAACCGTTAAAAGAAAACTTTTCGGGATGGTGGAGCCGCCGAATTGATGAAGAAAACCGAATCGTTTACAAGGAAGAAAAAGACGCGATAATCATTGCCTCCTGCAAAGGACACTACGAATAGTATTCAATAGAGAGTAGCAAATTGCTAGACACATTTGCAGTATTTTGTTGAACATATTTGTGATGTTTCTCTGATCATCCAATCTCTTACAGATACAGTTGTACCAATAAAAGTCCCCGGGAGGAATTTCTCTCCCGGGGCTTTCTACGCAATATGTTTATTTAATTACAATACCATATTTCTCACTCAATAAGGTTTACCACCGCAAGCCTTCTGTTCGATGCAGGCCTAAATATGACCGACATAAAGAAACTCTTGGGGCATACCACATTAGCTATGACGCAACATTACTTGCGTAGTGTTAAACCGGATGATAGCGTCAGAGATAAGATGTCCGAAATTTTATAATCCCAGTGTTTATGCGGTGTGCAAACATTGCGCAAACATTATGTAAACCTGTGCAAACAATGCAAACAAAAACAAAAAACTGCAAATGTTGTAAAATCAACATTTGCAGCCTTTA
>Ga0310691_10002950_pt1 | contig 21307 bp, 14 predicted proteins | sample 176DNAGHGlowgp2_FD_203887 | JGI IMG/M metagenome (GOLD analysis project Ga0310691, IMG submission 203887) | Sheep rumen microbial communities from Palmerston North, Manawatu-Wanganui, New Zealand - 1766 DNA GHGlow gp2 (v2) (version 2) | ecosystem: Host-associated > Mammals > Digestive system >...
CACCATTAAGGCCTTAAGAAGTCAGGCGGGAAAGGGCAGCTTCAACGCGGAAAAGTTTGAAAGAGGCTTTGAACATGACGGGATGCACGGCCGCATAGACAGGATAGACACTGCTGAAAACGGGACAAAACTATATGTTTCCATCATAGATTACAAGTCCGGAAATAAGGAATTTGACCTGTCAAGGATCTACTACGGCCTGGACCTCCAGCTGACTATTTACCTAAATGGTGCACTTGAGATAGAAAGGATCGAGCACCCGGATAAGGAAGTACTCCCCGCCGGGATCTTCTACTATCATATCGATGATCCTCTTATTAAAGAAAAGGATCTGAAAACAGGGTCTGACGAGGAAATAAAGGAACTCAGGATGGACTCCTTAAAGCTCCGGGGGATTGTTAACAGTGACCCTGAAGTAATAAGTCTTTTTGACGGGGACTTTGAAAAGAAGTCATCAGTGATCCCTGTTACCTATAATAAGGACGGGAGCTTTTCCGCCTATTCATCCGTATCCGATTCGGAGGGCTTTAAGGTGATAAGAGATCACGTTATCGGCAAGGCTTTTGAATTTAAGAAGAGGATAAGGAGCGGTGAGATCGAAGCCTCCCCTGCAAAGTATAACGGGAAGAGCCCCTGTGAATACTGTGAGTTTGCTGACTGCTGCGGTTTTGAAAAGGGCAGAGAGGGATTCGCGGAGCGGAGATTAAAGAAGATCAAGGATGATTTTGAGATCATTAAGATGATGGAGGAATGCCCTCATCCGTCGGCTGCGCCGACACCTTCTCCCGGAGGGAGAAGGCTTTAAAGGCTTCCCCCTTTGGGGGAAGCTGTCAGCGAAGCTGACTGATGAGGGATTTAAACATGGAATTTACTGAAGAACAGAAAAAAGTCATAGAGACCAGAAATAAAAACATCCTTGTCAGTGCTGCAGCGGGAAGCGGAAAGACTGCGGTTCTGACAGAGAGGATAATCGGAAGGGTCCTGGACCCGGATGACCCTGTGGATATAGACAGGATACTGACAGTCACTTTCACCAATGCTGCCGCCTCCGAAATGAGGGACAGGATCAGAAAGAGACTTATGAAAGCTGCGGAAAACGACCCCGAAAACCTAAGGATAAAGGAACAGCTGAACCTTATTCACAATGCTTCCATAATGACAATAGACTCCTTCTGTGTCCGCGTGATACGGGATAACTTTGAGGTTCTTATGATTGACCCGTCATTCAGAGTGGGAGATGAAAATGAGGTCGGGATCCTTAAGGAAGATGCATGCGATGAGATATTAAATGAAGCATACGAAGAGGAAAGTGACGGATTCTATAAGTTACTTAGTATCTGTTCACCGGGAAAAGAAGACAGGGATATAGCAGAATACATCCTGCATCTGTCCGGGGCAGCGGATTCAAGACCTGACAGCGATGAATGGATAAACTCAATTGTAAGGCCATATGAAGAAGCCTTTAACGCGCTTAATGACAATGAGGATCTAAGGAAAACCGCGGACAGGTCAGACTGGGCGCAGTTCATCATATCTATTTCAGACAGGTCTTTAGAGGAGATCATAGGGAGGTACGGCTCCTTAATAGAGATATCGGGGGAACCGGGTGGACCCTATATGTACCTGGATCTCTTAAGGAATGAGATGGAGGCTGCAGAGGAGATAAGATCCCATATTTCTTATTCTGACAGGTTCAGTGCCTTTACTGATCTTACTTTCGGACGCCTTTCTTCAAAGAGGGATGACAGTGTGGACCCTGATGTGCGTAACCGGGTCAAAAATATGAGAGCGGGGCTTAAAGATGCACTGACTCAGATCAGAAATGAGCTTTTTTCAAAAGAACCCGAAAAGGCAGTTAAGGAAATGGCCTACGGATATCCTGCGGTTAAAGAGCTTTCGCGCCTCGTGACACTGTACCGTGAAAGATACAGGGAAAAGAAGGAAAATAAGAATATCCTTGATTTTTCGGATGTGGAGCATCTCGCGCTCAAGATATTAACGGGTGACAGTGCCTTACTCTATAGGGATCTGTATAAGGAGGTCATGACCGATGAATATCAGGACAGCAACAGTATCCAGGAAGAGATATTAAAGGCTGTTGCAAGGGATAACGGATACTTCTGCGTGGGAGACGTAAAGCAGAGTATATACAGCTTCCGCCTGGCGGAGCCCGGGATATTCATGAAGAGATTTAAGGATTATGAAGACGGCAGCGAAGGCGTAAGGATCTTATTAAACAGGAATTTCAGATCGAGAAAGACAGTGATAGACTCCGTAAACAGTATTTTTGAGTCTATCATGCATGAATCCACCGGGGGTGTGGAGTATGACGAAAGCCAGCGCTTAAATTACGGATGTTCATACGGAGGAAATGAGGAAGACTACAGGACAGAGCTCATACTTATCGAGGAGACAGAGGATGAGGAGATAGAGAAGAATGAGAAGGAAGCTTACTATGCTGCCTCCCGTATAAAAGAAATGGTGGGGAACATGCTGATCACCGAAGTACAGGGAGATGAGCAGGTTGAGAGAAAAGCAGTATACTCAGACTTTGCGATTCTCTTAAGGACCGCTTCCGGAAATGATGAAGTGTTCAGGGATATCCTTATAAGCAGAGGCATACCTGCAGTCACGGAAGCAAGATCCGGGTACTTTAAGACAAGGGAAGTCCGGCATGTCATCAATGTCTTAAGTGTCCTTGACAATCCGAGGCAGGATATCCCGTTTATCGCAGTATTAAAGAGTCCCTTCGGAGGGTTTAATGATGAAGAGCTCTCGCTCATTAGGAGTAAGTATAAGGAGGGAAGCTTTTATACCGCCTTTAAGAAAGCCGAATTAGAGGGGGAGATACAGGAAAAGCGTGACAACTTCCTTACGAAATTAAAGAGCTACAGGGATATCATCTCCTATACTCCCATACATGAGCTTATAAGGATGATCACGGAGGATAACCACTATTCCTTAACATCAGTAAGGGACGAGAGAGGAAGGAAAAACCTAAGGCTCCTTATCAAAAGAGCTGCAGACTATGAGAAAACGGGGTTTCGCGGACTCTTCAGATTCATAAGATATATTGAGAGAATGAAAAAGTCGGAGATGGACCTCGGGGAGGCCGGGATCTCCGATGAAAGCGGTGCAGTCCGTATAATGAGTATCCATAAGTCAAAGGGTCTTGAATTCCCTGTTGTATTCCTGTGCTGTATGGGGAAGGAATTCAATATGAAGGACTCAAGGGGTGAGCTCCTTATACATAAGGATATGGGTGTGGGGTTAAGCCTATCGGATCAGGAGCGGAAGGTGAGATTTAATCCCGTATATAAGGACGCCATAAGCTCTAAAATGAAAGCTGATACCATCGGAGAGGAGATACGTATCCTGTATGTGGCAATGACGAGAGCAAAGGAAAAGCTCATAATGACCGCTACGGTAAAGGAATATGAAAAGGTCTTTGAAAAGGTTTATTCAGTGCCGGGCTCCGGGTCGTTCCTGGATCTTATATTAAGCGCTGAAAGTGAAGATCCGGAAGGATTTTCAAGGGTTATCGACATCGTGAGGACTAATATCAATGAGATCGCTTTTTCTGATCTTAATGATGCCATTAATATGCTTAACATAAAGGATGAGATAAAGACCGGTGCCGCTAATGCGTCTTCCGGGACGGGCCTTAGGATAAAAGATAATCTCGCGTGGGAGTACAGCCATCAGGCAGCAGTATTTACAGTGTCAAAGGTAAGCGTTTCAGAGCTAAAGAGAAGAGCTATGGAGGATAGTGAAGAAGGAGTAGCGGATGCTCTCGACATTATATCCGAAGAAACTCCGGAAGAAAGAGCAGAGAAAGAAAAGAGAAGGGCTGAAGCTGCACTTAAGGGTACTGCTTTCCATAAGGTCATGAGCCTTCTGCCGCCTGACCTCGAACCGGACGATAAAAAGATCGAAGTATTCTTAAATGAGCTTATTAATAAAAAGAATCTCCTCCCGTCGGAAAAGGAAATGGTAAATATCCCGGATATCCGCGGATTCTTACGTACCGGGCTCTGGAAAAGGATGAGTGAAGCGCTTAAACGTGGGGATCTGTACAGAGAGCAGCCCTTTATAATGGGGAGAAAAGCGTCCATTATCTTCCCTGACGGACCTGATGATGAGACTGTGCAGGTACAGGGCATAATAGACGCGTTTTTTGAAGAGGATGACTCCCTCGTGGTAATGGATTATAAGACCGACCACGTAAGGGACGCAGACACTCTTGTAAGACGGTATAAAAAACAGCTCGAACTCTATTCAGATGCGCTGGAACAGATATTCAGAAAGAAGGTAAAGGAAAGGATGATCTATTCTGTTAAGCTAAATAAGGAGATAAGTCTTTGAAAAGGATCGAAAAGAAAATGCTCCTTTGCCCTGTGCTCGGAGTTCTCCTCGCAATGAGCTTAAATCTGTTGATAGCGACCGTTAATTTAGACAGGATATTCCCGTCCTACAGTATGGAGATCAGGCCATGGCTATTCAGGCTGCCGCTTTTAACGGGGCTTTTGGTCTATGGTGTTCTGGCACCGGTTATTGAAGAGATCATTTTCAGATGGCTTTTTTTCAGAAAGCTCTGTGTCTACTTTATTGCCCAGGCAGCGGGAGTGGGCTCTGCTTTTGTATTCGGGATCTACCACGGTAATGCCGTACAGTTTATCTATGCCTTTATCTTTGGTATGGTCCTTGCCTATGTTTACTGGAGATTTGAAAATATCCTGTCCTCCATCATGGTTCACGGGGCAGCTAACGCATATGTTTATATAATGTATTTTCTGCCGGTTTCCGGTATATTAAGCAAAATGGGGATAAAGATCCTTCTGATACTTTTTTCGGGGGTTGTTTCTATTTTGATTATGATGTATTTTATAAGCACTTCGCCCGGCAGGAGTGTCCTGCCGGAGAAACCGTTTTTTCCAACTAAGAATACATGAGATCCTTCGGGCAAAAGCCCTCAGGATGACAAAAAGAACAGCGCTCGATGTCATCCTGAGATACATGAGATCCTTCGGGCAAAACCCTCAGGATGACAAAAAGAACAGCGCTCGATGTCATCCTGAGCGTCAGCGAAGGATCTAATTGAAAGAGAGAAATAATATGAACGATATTTACATAGAATGGCTGGTTGAGAGAAAACCCAATCCCCTTTCCGGGGTGATAAAGGGGGCTTCCTACGGCTTAACGGCAGCTCTGATACTTGGGGGATTATTTGCCTTCCTGCCCTTACTGATACCGGGAGTATTGGCAGTAATAGGATGCCTTGTGTTTCTCCCGCGGTTAAACGTGGAATATGAATATCTCTATATGCAGAGGAGCCTTACGGTTGACTGTATCTTTTCAAAAGAAAAGAGAAAGAATGCTGCGGAATATGACTTCGACAAAATGGAGGTCTTCGCGGAGGAAGGGTCGGAGAAGCTGTCAGCTTACAAAAACAGGGATCTCGTCACAAGGGATTTTTCTTCCGGATATCCGGACAGGAAGAGATATGTGATGATCATTAACTCCGGTAAAGAGACGGAGAAAGTGATCCTGGAGCCGGATGTAAGGATAGTGGATGCGGTGAGATCAATTTATCCGTCTAAGGCCGGGTGATTCTAAAAGTAGCTTTCACTATGTCAGACACTAAAGAATTCTTTTGCGGCTTTTAGCTCTTCCGCAGCTCTTTCTTTATCTGCGGCGTCGGCTTTTTCAAAAAGCCTGTCTATATCGTAGAATTCGGGATGCTCTTTATCCCATTTTTCATCGAATTCCCGAAAAACAGGATCGGCGAGTTTTCCGCTGTCCTTATCCAGCGCATCACAATAGTATTCCCTTAGCTCCTTTTTGTATTGTTCAGCAAGAGCCTTGATTGCTTCACTTACCTCCGCAGGAAGCTCCTGCATTTTCTCAAGAACCGGGAATACTGTCATCTGCCATGGTCTTACGGATTCATCTATGAGCCTTAAATCACCGGTAGTGGGTTTATACATACTTTACCTCCTGAATCTTATGCCTCTTTTTGGAGCTGCACGTAATCGACAGCGTCAAAGCTCGTGTCATTCTCATTTCTTCGAACCCTCAATTCGTTTTCTATGGAAAGGGCTTTTCTGTCTGTCGTCACATAATAGTCAACACCATTTACACCGCATGCAGGGTCTTTCAGCGTATTGTAGCCGAAAAACGCAGCCTTCATGGTGAGGAAATCCCTGTAGCCTGATTTGCTGCTCAGCTCCTTTTGCAGAAGCCTGCTGACTTTTTTAAACTTTTTATCAAACACCTTCTCCTTATTTTTCATAAAATCCGTATAGGTGATCATGCGCGCATGCTCGTTCAGCATCATGACCGCCTGTACAGCTCCGACCTTATCTCCGTATACCCAGCTGTTGTCCTCAGCCTTCTGGTCTGTGGAATCCGGATCATCATTTCTGGCAGATGTGTAAATACCCTTTCCAAAACGTCCGAGCCCGAAGAATAGACGGTTGTTCTCCTTTTTAACACCGGCAAGCTGCTTCCCCGCATCTATGGCATCCTTGTTCTCCCCGAAAGGATTTATGGCATGATACATCTTTTTCTTTAAGGGAGATTTCCTGTACTCCTTACCATTTTCATTAAGATCCCCTTCTTTGACTAAGCGGGCGTCATTTGAGGACCATCCAAGGGAATTAAAGAACTTGGTAGACATATTGTTACCCTGTGTTTCATCCACCTTTTGTTCCATCACCTTATTTAATACAGCTTCCGTGTTTGCATCAAGCTTTGAAAGCTCCTCCGGGCTAAGCTCTATATTTCCGTTTAATACCTGATACATCAGGTCATAATGAGCCTTAAAAGCCTCGTTCACCTTTTCATCGGTAACGCTGCTGTTTTGAACTTCAGAAAACAGCGTATCTGCCTTTGCCTTATATTCATTTCTCTGTTCTTCGACGAGCGCGGCGGTTTTTTCGGCAATTACGGAAATGATTGCCTTTCTTATCTTTCCCTTGGTGCTGCTTGGTGATCTTCTGGAGCCTACATAAGCATCTGCGCTTTCTTTAAGGCGTAAAAGGATACCGAATCCCTCCAGGGGATTGCCTTTTTCCATTATCCTGTTATAGAGCTCGAGGTTCGTTGCGACATTATTGTATTCATCTGAATTGCCGCCGCGGTCACTCTCCTTTATAAATGTCTCCAGCTCTTTCAGGGAGTAATTTCTGTAGTAAGTCCGGCTTTTTTTATTGCCGGAGACGTTCTTAGTCAGTTCCTTATACTCTGACTGGGCGTTTTTGTGCCAGGCGCTTTCTATTGATGCCTTTTTCTCTTTATGGACTCTTTCCCAGTCAGCGAGCTCTTTATTCTTATGCCTCTCCTTTTCAAGATTGAAAAAGGAAGAGTTCAGATCCCTGTATGCGAGCTCGGTCTGGTTTTGCTGCAGATCCGCATTTGCTGTAAACTCGAAGCTTTTCAGCTGTTCATCTTTCTCTTTGAATAAACTGGCATCACTCATAAGTTCTTCTCCTTATCAGGCAAACCTGTACATCTTTATCTTTTTTAACTCAAATTTCGAGAACGATTTTTGATATATTTTCAGAGATACTTCATCCCAGCTAAGACAGCGTATCTGATAATCCGGTCCGTATTCTTCCTGCAGATCCTTACGCGCTGCAACCATACATAAAAGGATCGCAAGGGTATCCTTTCCGTAGGTCCAGGTAAACTGGGTATACTCATCTGTCTCTTCTATAAGTGAAACCGCCTCTATCTGATCTCCTTTAGAGCAGATTATACTTCCGTCTGAAAAGCGCTCTAAGTCCAGCGTTTTATCCGGAAAAAGAAGCACCTCATCGTGAGGGGAATTCAGAATAAAATTCTGAAGCTTTGGTTTCAGCACATGATCAAGCCTTGACAGCTTAAACTTAGATGTTGCTGAGTCCGGGAACTTCCTTTTGATCAGACCGTCAGGATCAGGGAAATCCCCTAAGGATAATGTGATTATGTTATAGTCACATTTTTCTTCCGTAAATCCGTTTTTTTCCAGTAAAGCCCGGATATCCTCCTCATCCTCTAAAAAGACACGGATCGGAAGATATGCATCCTCGGGCCTTACTTTTAAGAAATCAAGAAGTGCAGTGGCAAAACCTTTACGTCTGTATTCCGGATAGATGAACAGACTGTCCAGCCTGATATATTCAGGAAAGATACGGGCAGTCATCTTTCCGGCAATATTGCCGTCATCATCAGATATTACAAAACAGTTTAAGCTGTTGTCATTTATACCGAAGACCTCATCAGAACTCAGTATGGACCAATAATCAAGAATGTTTTCGCCTGTTACGATATGTGTTTTCATACATTTTATACCCCGCTTGGGATCCTTCACTCATCCTGACTATCAGTATAAGGAAAAGGAAGGGATTTGTAAATTGTTTTTATACAGGATATGGCAAACGACAAAACGAAAAGACCTTTGTCGTTTGCTATAGCTTTGACCCTCATATCATTATGTGTTAAACTAACAAATCAATATAAAGAGTGAGCTTTGGTAAAGTAAAGGAGGAAGAATGGGAACAATAATAGGTGACGGAATTACATTTGACGACGTACTGCTGGTACCTTCCTATTCGGAGGTCACACCCAATATGATCGATATCTCAACGAACCTTACGAAGAATATAAGGCTCAATATCCCCATGATGAGTGCGGGAATGGATACGGTCACAGAGAGCGCAATGGCGATAGCCATGGCGAGACAGGGCGGTATAGGTATCATCCATAAGAACATGTCTATCGAGGAGCAGGCTGATGAAGTAGATAAGGTCAAGCGTTCTGAAAACGGTGTCATCACAGATCCCTTTTATCTTTCTCCGGAGCATACACTTAAAGACGCAGATGACCTGATGGCAAAGTTCAAGATATCAGGTGTCCCCATTACCGAGGGCAAGAAGCTTGTCGGTATCATCACAAACAGAGATCTCAAATTCCAGACAGATTATTCCAGAAAAATAAAAGAATGTATGACGAGTGAGGACCTTGTCACCGCTGAAGAGGGCGTGACCCTTGATGAAGCAAAGGAGATCCTCGCGAGCTCAAAGAAGGAAAAGCTGCCGGTTGTGGATAAGAACGGTAATCTTAAAGGCCTTATCACCATTAAGGATATCGAAAAGCAGATAAAATATCCGAATTCCGCTAAAGACACCCAGGGACGTCTTTTCTGCGGAGCGGCTCTCGGCATCACGGCAAACTTCCTTGAAAGAGCTGATGCCCTTGTGAAAGCCCATGTGGACTGCGTGGTTTTAGACAGCGCCCACGGACACTCCGGAAATGTTCTGAAGGTCTGCAGGGAGGTAAAGGCTGCTTTCCCGGACCTCGATGTTATCGTAGGTAACGTGGCTACGGGAGAAGCTGTTAAGGACCTTATCGAAGCAGGTGCCGATGCGGTGAAGGTGGGTATCGGACCCGGATCCATCTGTACCACAAGAGTGGTAGCAGGTATCGGTGTGCCCCAGATCTCAGCTATAATGGACTGCTATAAGGAAGCAAAGAGTAAGGGAGTTCCCATCATCGCAGACGGAGGTATCAAGTACTCCGGAGATATTACAAAGGCTATCGCAGCAGGCGGATCCGTTGTAATGATGGGCTCGATGTTTGCAGGATGTGACGAGGCCCCCGGATCCTTCGAACTCTATCAGGGCAGGAAATACAAGGTTTATCGCGGAATGGGATCCATCTCTGCCATGAATAACGGAAGCAGTGACAGATATTTCCAGGAGGGAGCAAAGAAACTGGTTCCCGAAGGCGTGGAAGGCAGAGTGGCATACAAGGGCTCTCTTGAAGACACTGTTTTCCAGCTCATCGGAGGACTTCGTTCCGGAATGGGTTACTGCGGATGCGGAACCATTCCCGAACTTCAGGAGAAGAGCAGATTTATAAAGATAAGTGCGGCTTCCTTAAAGGAAAGTCATCCCCATGATATCCATATTACAAAGGAAGCACCGAACTATTCGGTTGATGAATAAAGTGTATACCCTCATCAGTCACGCCTGTGGCGTGCCAGCTTACCGATGGCAGCCTTGCTAAGCAAGGCTAAACGCCATTCAAAACATGTCACTGACATATTTTGCCCCAGAGGGGGAAGCCTTCTCGTGGAGGGAGAAAGCACTCGCAAAGATGTATAGCCTTCCCCAGAGGGGGAAGCCTTCTCGTGGAGGGAGAAAGCACTCGCAAAGATGTATAGCCTTCCCCCTCTGGGGCAAAATACTCCGGTGGAGTATTTTGAAGCACGCTTTGATGCGCTGAGCGCATCAGTGCTCGGTAAGGTGCCCCGAAGGGGCGGATGAGGGTAAATAAAGATTATCGAGTTATATTATGATCTACTACATAAAATCACAGCTGCAGCGGTCCCTGACAGATAAATATTTCAAAATCTTTATAATAGGGATCCTAGCTGCAGTGCTGCTTGCGAATCTCTCAATGACTGCTTTCCGGGACATTATCTACGGAATGAATGACGGGACCTTCGCCTATAATCTCATAATGTTTGCAAAGGGTTTTTTCTGGCTTCCCTATTATGCCACCATCTTTATAGCGGATGAGGTCATAGGGCCGGAATACCCTGACCCAAGGATAAGGGATAAGTCAACGATCGGCCTTACAAGGAGACATATTTTCTTCGGTAAGTTTATTACCGAGGTACTTGTCCTCATTATCTGTGCGGTTTTCGCAACAGTGGCGTTTCTTGTCATCACACCGATATTCCAGGTCCATGACGGCACCATCAATGCCTCGGTCATCATCGATTTTGCTGAGGCAGTGCTTCTCGCCATGCCATTATTCATAGCGGGAGTATCCATTGGAAATATGTTCTGCTTTGCGGTCTTACCGAGGAAGAAAGCTATTTTTGCTTTTCTCTTTTTCGTGGTGGCCGTTCCGAGAGCCATTATGCTTCTCGCAACTGACAATATCCGGTTCATGCCTGCGGTCTTTATAAGGAACCTGCTTTTAACACCACAGTTTCAGGAACTGCAGTTCTACGCCACGAGGAATGTGCCGAAGATCATCATAAGCAGTATCATCTATGTGGTTTTATCCTGCCTGTACGGAGCATACAGCTTTGATCAAAAGGAATTCTAAAGTAAAATTTCTGGCGGCCCTTCCGGCCGTCATTATTATGCTCTTAATCTTCATCTTTTCTTCGAGAGAAGCGGAGGAGTCCACGGCCCAGAGTATGAGGATCTCATATTATCTTGCGGAAGCAAGGGGGTTCTTCATGGGTATTGATCTCACTGAGGAAGAGAAGCTGGCCCTTGCCTCGGCTATCGAAGGCCCGGTGAGGAAGACAGCCCACATGACAGAATACGGGATCCTCGCTGCTGCGGTGTGGTTCGCGCTGTGTTTCTGGACAAATAACAAATCCGTGTTATACTTTTCCACGGTAGTTTTCTGCGTTTTTTACGCAGCAACGGATGAGATCCACCAGTTATTCGTAAAGGGGAGATCCGGACAGTTTGAGGATGTGCTGATCGACGCAGTGGGGGTGGTTATTGCCACGGGGTTGATTTATTTATTAAAAAAACGCCGGACATAGTGAATATGTGTCATTCTGTTTATATTAGTGTAGTTCTGGGCGAAGGATCTCCATCCCGGATGAAGGTGTATTATAGTGAGTTTATTAAGGAGCATTAAAATGAAATTAGGTAGAAACGATCCCTGCTGGTGTGGCAGCGGTAGAAAATACAAGAGTTGCCACTTCAATTTTGATGAAAAGCTGGAAATGTACAGGGATAAGGGCTATACAGTTCCGGATCATAAGATCATAAAAACCCCTGAGGATATAGAGGGGATCAAAAAGAGTTCTGAGATCAACAGGGCGTGTCTCGACTATGTGACAGAGAATATCAGGGCTGGGATCTCTACCCAGGAGATCGATGACTGGGTTGCCCGGATCACAAAGGAAATGGGCGGTACCTGCGCAACCCTTAATTATCAGGGATTCCCGAAGAACTGCTGCACGTCACTTAATGACCAGGTGTGTCATGGTATTCCTTCAAAGGATGATATCATCGAAGACGGCGACATCATAAACGTAGACTGCACCACTATACTTAACGGGTATTACGCGGATTCATCCAGGATGTTCATTATCGGTGACGTGGATCCGAAGGTAAGGCAGTTTGTGGATGATGTTAAAGAATCAGTTAATGTGGGATTAAAGGAAGTGCGCCCCTGGAGGTGCCTCGGCGACATGGGAAACGCTATCAACATGTTCTGCAGAAGTAAGGGATACACCGTGGTGGAAGAGATCGGAGGCCACGGCTGCGGAAAGGATTTCCACGAGGAACCCTGGGTAAGCTTCGTATCAAAGCCGGATACAGAGATGCTGATGGTACCCGGAATGTGCTTCACCATTGAGCCCATGGTAAATATGGGTAAACACGATATCTTTGAAGATGAGGATAATGGCTGGACCATTTACACAGAGGATGGCAGTCTTTCCGCCCAGTGGGAGGTACAGCTCGTCGTGACTGAAACAGGATACGAGATACTGACATGGTAAATCTCTTAAAGGATCTAAAAGTATAGTAAACGACAAAACTCTTTTCGTTTTGTCGTTTACTGCGCCGGATTTTGGCCGCTGAAGGCGGCATTTTCCTTACAAAATCCGTGCGCATCCGCCGGAGGCTTTATAGTAAGCGAAATTATTTATTTCGCTTACTATAAAATAAGGAATGATCGGATTTCCCATTGATTTACCGGATAATAGAATATATAATGTCAATGTTTAAAATCTGTAAATGAAATAAGGACAGGAGAACATTGGTATTATGAGTATTATAATTCCATCAGGCTATAAATCCCAAATGGATGTCCATGAGACACAGATAGCCATTAAAGAAGTAAAAGACGTTTTCGAGAGGGCGCTGGCGGCGGAGCTTAACCTTACCCGTGTATCTGCGCCCCTCTTTGTGCGCAGGGAATCCGGCTTAAATGACAACCTAAACGGCGTGGAGAGGCCTGTAGCCTTCGGCATCAAAGAGCAGAATGATAAGGAAGTGGAGATCGTACAGTCCCTCGCGAAGTGGAAGAGATTCGCACTTAAGGACTACGGCTTCAGTAAAGGAGAAGGTCTCTACGCCGATATGTGTGCCATAAGGCGTGATGAGGACACCGACAACCTCCACTCTATCTACGTGGACCAGTGGGACTGGGAAGCTATCATCGATAAGGCAGAGAGAAACATGGATACCCTGCAGGAAAAGGTAAGGCACGTATACTCTGCACTTAGGAAGACTGAGGCCCATATGCAGAGTAAATACTTATTCCTTAAGCCAATTCTTCCGGATGACATTACCTTTATCACGAGCCAGGAGCTCCTCGATAAGTACCCGGATAAGACCCCGAAGGAAAGAGAGTATGCGTTTTCAAAGGAGCATGGCGCCGTATTCGTGTCAAAGATCGGTGGAGTACTTTCAAACGGAGAAAGACATGACGGCCGTGCCCCGGACTATGATGACTGGAGCTTAAACGGGGATATCATCGTTTACTATCCGGTACTTGACTGCGCTCTGGAGCTTTCCTCCATGGGAATAAGGGTGGATGAAGAGTCACTTGAAAAGCAGTTAAAGATTGCAGGATGCGAAGAGAGAAAGGAACTCACATTCCAGAAGTCCCTCTTAAATCATGAGCTTCCCTATACAGTGGGAGGCGGTATCGGACAGTCCAGGATCTGTATGTATTTCCTGCGGAAAGCCCATATCGGAGAAGTACAGAGCTCCATATGGCTCGATGAAGACATTAAAAATGCTGAGGATAACGGGATCTTCCTCTTATAATTTTCTGCAAAGGTGTAGATAAGCCTAAAGGGCTTTGGTCTACACCTTTTTTAAGTTTGATTACAGATATAGGGATATTCTCATCGGTTCTGTTCGGAGGATTGTATATACTGTATCTATACCTGCCCACAGAGCCTCGGAACTAACTATTTCAGAGAGGAAAGATAAGGATTGATATGGATTGTTTTGATGAATTAAAGTCTGTGATAAAGAGGCTCCGCGCAAAGGACGGATGCCCCTGGGATCAGGAGCAGACACATGCGAGCCTCAAGGCTGCCTGCATTGAGGAGGCAGCTGAGGTGATAGCCGGGATTAATATCTACGATAAAACAGGCAATGCGGAAAACCTGAAGGAAGAATTGGGGGACCTCCTCCTTCAGGTGATGATGCATGCCTGCATCGCTGAGGAAGAGGGGCTTTTTTCCATTGAGGATGTCATAAAGGGGATCACGGAAAAGATGATAAGGCGTCACCCCCATGTATTCGGAGATACTGTAGTTTCTGACTCCGAAGAGGTACTGAAAAACTGGGAAGAAATCAAAAAGCAGGAAAAAGCAGGTAAGGAAGAGGATCTCCGGTATCTCTTTGAAGCCTTTGAGGAATCCGTAAGGCTGGTGGAGCATGCAAGAGAGCGAAAGAAAAAGAAAAGAAAATCCTGACTCATAATTGATCCTTTGCAGGTGCAGTACGTTTTTTTGACAAAAAAATGGGGGGGGGTATAATTGAAAACAATCTTTTCACGTTTCATTTTTCCGGCAAAAAGCCGTATATGCGTGAGATGTCCTTATTTCTGGAGGGAGGAGAAATATGCATAAGAAACAAAGGAGAACACGGACTGTGGCAGCACTGGTTATTACTGCGATGGTAGCTGTTCTGACGACAGTGCCAGTTACGGGCGAAGAGATAAAAGAAGAATGGGATATGGAAGGTATTGATGACGTGACCCTGAACACGGTTCATACTGAGGAGATAGTTCCGGATTTTCTCAGAGATACGGGAACAGATAGTGAAACAGAGGAGTTATATCACGGATACAATAGATCTGAGAGTGCTAATACATACTGCGGAGCGATCTTTGTGAGCGGAGACGGATTATATGACGCTCCGAAACACGGTAAAAAAATCAGCGTACCCGGAATAAGCTGTGATCCTTATAAGCACATCATATCTCTTAATAATGTAAATATCGGCAGCGTCTATGATGATACTCTTTCCCGCGATAAGGGAGGAGCCCTCGTTTTTATGGGGTATGAGATAGACGATGAGAACAACAGTGAGGCTTCCTCTGAAGGTGATTATATTAAATATACAATAGATATGAAAGGACATAATTACCTGGGAGGCTACTCCACCTTTGAGCGACGGGATAATTTCTGGAATTCCTGGAATATCTGGTATAAGAACGGATTAGATGATGTTTACTATAATATCAGCAGTCCATTGGCATTGGATTTAGCATCAGCAGCAAATCATCCTGTGGTAGTTTCCTTCGAAGGAGACGGAGATATCACCATCAACGGACCTGTCCAAATGCCTTTTATTACAGATAAGACAATATGGTATTCGTACGACAGCGAAGGCACAGGGATAGTTTCAGACAATATGGCGGATATGAAAAACCGGGCTGCAAAATCAGGTCAGCAATGGAGCGATCTTGATGGAGTGAGGAACCATCTTGGCAGAGGCTGGGGCTGCGGGGTCATTGAAGTTGCAAAGCCATTCGGAATGGATTCGTGTGACTGTCAGGGTTTGCGTTATTTTAGGGTCGGTGGAGACAGACCTCAGGTTCCGGAAAGCACAGGCACAGAATGTTACGGCTATACAACGGTATCTCTTGGACAGATAGGCGGGCATGAAGTGAGAATCGAATTCACTGACAACATCCCTTATGACGGGAGAAAGATTCTTCCTGAAAGAACGCTCAATGGCTTTAATGACTCTGTTAAAAAGTATGGCTATACTGTCGGAGGCGGGGATGATGAATTCCCGGATCAGTATTATTTAGATTCCATCGAATACAAATCTTCCTCCCGTTGTGAATTTGGTGTTGATGTTTATATTGATGATGATCACTGGTTTAATAATTATGACCCATATCTGGCGAAGCATTATAATGACGAATCAAAGAGACTTCACAGCGTTGTGGTAAAGCTTAAGAATAACACTGATGTACCTGATATGAATTCTCCGGATCCGAAGATTCCTGAGTTTACGCTTTCATTGAAAAAAGAATGCGGGCTTGACGAAGCCTTTATTAAAGAATTCAATGACTATTTTAAAAAGAAAGGAAATGCCATAAGCTTTAATATCGTTCCCTGTGACATAAAATATACCGAAACCACATTTCTTGGAAAAAAAGGATGTATAAAGGACAAGGACTCATATGACAAGGCGGATTATAAAAGGATAAGAGAAGGTTTATTAAAGAAAAATCTGAAGACCAGCGGAAGTACACTAAAGAAGATCGCCTTGGCAGGACCAAGGCTTTGTATAGATACGAAGAGGGATAGCCAAATCGATTCAACTACAAAGATGCTTAAGTGGGATAAGAAATACACCCCTTCGCATCCTGACAAAAATATGGATTTCCATGCTGAGATATCTGGGAATTATATAATCCTCACGGGACAGGGTAATTACAGCGGAACTATTACAGTAAATAATCCGCTGCTCAAAGAGGATGAATACTTCCTTGGTTCCGGGGGTGGCCTGAGAAGGTATATAGGCACGATATATAACTATGAGAAATAATTATTAAAAGGATTGACGTATGAATAATAAATATAAACGGATCCGAAGCATTTTTTCCATAATGATTACAGTTTCAATACTATTGAATTTCCATACGGCGTTAGCGGAGGAAATAAATACAGAATATGACACAGTGCCTGCGGAGGAAATAAATACAGAATATGAAGCATCGTCCGAAGGAGAAATGAAAAGTACAGAGGATGTGGCGTTATGTGGAGAGTATGAAAGTCCCGACCCGGCAGAGATATTGTGGACTGCTTCCGACAACAGCGGAAAATCAGATTGTTTCTTCTCAACTTATTATACTACAAGCAAAAGAACAATGGAGAAAGATGGCTTTGGCGAAAAATACACGTTACTTTATGTTTATTACAATGATGATTTGGACTATGACATCGGATCTCATTCTCTTATGGGACATGGGGTTGACGTTGAACTATCGGGTACTGTTTCAAGTCCGGATATTTACATAAGTAGTGTTGCTGCCTTAGGACTAAATGTCGGGCTTGGCGCCTCAGATAACAGAATAAAAATAAGCATAAGTGAAGGGATGCTGAAGAAACCCTACACAGAAATATGGGTATCCGATAAAATTGATGATGAATGCATAGAATTTGATCTTCACGGCGATCTGATTTTGGAAAGGTATTCATCAAGAAGTTACTGTACAATTGGCAGTGAAAAATATAAAAAAAAATATGCTGTCAAATATGGCATGATATCAAGTAATCCCTGTGGGTACACTACGAAGACAGTAGGGGACTATGAGATCACATATCCCTCGAAGCTTCCCTGGTTTGGAAACTATAAATTACTGGATATTCGTGATATTACCGTTATAAACAAAAGGACCGGTGAGGAAGTATCGGCTAACTGGATACAGAAAATTGTAAAGCTCAAAAAGGCTCCGGGAAATCAGGGTCCATTCCCTGAACATCCTAATGCCGCGATGCAGTTATTCGTATCTAATCTGAAAGATTATGGTGATCCGTATTATGGTGATCTCAAGTCAGATTTGAAGAAATTAAAACAACTGACGAAGGTATATAAAAATAAAACCGCGGATGAGCAGGCATTGCCAGTGATAATATACCCCGTAAGGCTGGACAGCTACTGTATTTTCCATAATGGGGGTTGGGATTATGGTCAGTTATTAGGAGCTGCCTTAAAAGGGAAAAAAGATAAATATAAACTGTCCCTGGAACTTGAACCGTATATCATATACGGAGAAAAAAGTTTTAAAATAACAATTAAGGACGGATCAAAGGACAGATTCAAAACCGGCAGACGGCATTTAAGCTACGACAGTGAGAAAAAAATAGTAAGTGTCAATTCCGCTGAAGTATGGAGCGGGCCGAACGGAGTACCCATAAGGTCAAAAACTGTGAGTGGAGAAGGGATCCCTCTGAAAATCAAATAGTGGATTAAGAGAATTATCTGCATTAAGGGGAATTTTGAATCTATTTCGAACCGGGAAACAGTTCTTTTTCGCAGATAAATAATTCACGTTATGTAGATAAATCCGGGTTGATATCAGTGGTCAATGAGAGGCTGGATACAGAGCGGCGTTTAATATGCGTGAGCCGTCCGCTGACAGGGACGATCCTTCAAAGAAGCATCAATGCGTAATTGCAGGGTTCTTTCATGAAGCATAAGTAAAAATTGGAAATGTATAGCTTTTTACAAGGGTTATAGGAATTATACAAAAGGCTGATCCTTTATATTTTTTTAATTGAAAACGAGGGTAAAAAAGTATAGAATAGTCTGCGTTGTGTATACTTTTGTTAAAAACCGGACTCAGGAGTGGGTCTTAACTATAGATTGAATGAAGGGGAAGTAATGCGAAATAAGTTATATAGAAAACGGAGCATCAGTCTGCTCCTTGCGCTGGCTTTGCTTTTATCGGGCATAACCACTGACGCAGGGAGCGTTTTTTCGTATGCGTCTGAGCCTTCATCAACTGAGGAATCTGCAGAGGATGAAGAGGAAAAGAGCGGAGAGTCCGGCGGTTCCGAAGAAAAGGAAGAAAAAGAAGAAAAGAAGGACGAAGACAGTGACTCTTCTGAAGATTCCGATAAGGATCATGATTCCGATAAGGACAGGGATTCCGGGGATGAGGATGACTCCGGGGACAATGGAGACAGTGGCAGCAGCGGTTCAGGGGAGAATAACTCAGACGGCGGCAGCGGAGAGGGGTCTTCAGGCAGTCAGGACGGAAACGGCTCCGGATCAGATGAAAGTTCCACAGAAGCTTCTACAGAAGCGCCTTCCGAAAGCTCAGAAGAAAGCCAAACAGAGGCTCCAACGGAAGAAAGCACGGAAGGATCTGCAGAACATGAGCACGTATATGAGGTCTACATCTCAAATGAGGACGGGACCCATTATTCAATATGCTCTTTTGAAGGCTGCGAGATGCGTCTATCCGAAAACTGCGTTTATGACGATAACGGAAAGTGCGTAAAGTGCGGATATGAAAAGCCCGCAGAAGAAGAGGAAGCTACGGAAGAAGCCGGAGAGATCGAAAGCGATAACGAGGCAGAGAAAGAAGAATTAAAATTTCAGGTCCTCACCTTTGATAATGTGAGAGTGGAGGGGAATCTCCCGGAGAACACCACTCTTGATGCAAAAGAGATCGAAAAGGATGAAGCGTGGGAGCTCCTTGAAGAAAAGGACAGAGATAAGGAGATAGTCTGCGCCTATGACATCACTCTCTATCACAATGGAGAAGTGTATCAGCCCGATGACTCGGTAAAGGTATTTATCGAGCCTCCGAAGGACGTGGAGGTAGAGGAAATAGACAGTGAAGAGCTGTCTATTGTTCACGTTATAGAGGACGAAAAGAATGAGACCGTGGACCTCGAGATCAATGACGAAGGGAACTTTGAATTCGAGGCAGATAGCTTCTCGCCATGGGTGGTTGTGATAGATGGTGAGAATCAGAATATAGACTATGTGGAGGCTGCGCCCAGAAAGACCTTTGACCAGACCGTAACAATAAACTTTAATGACGCATCTCTGGTGGACAGGGATAACAGCACAGTAAAGATCACCCTCTACGGAAACGTAAATGGAGAAAAGGTAAAGAGCGGGGACACGGAGAGCACTGAGAGGATAGAGATCGCTACCGTTGAAAGCGAGATGACCTCATATACGGATGGCACTCCCGCAAGTGCTTCAGTGACATATACCTTTAATGATATTCCTGTATATGTGATCGGAAAGACCGGAGACGTTACTGACGGAGGAAACGGCACATATCAGATGCCGGATAATTTCTACGGTATCCTTATAGAGACTGTACCGGGATACACGCCGGACAAGGGAACAGGGGAAAGCTATGCCATGCTGCATCCGGTTATCGATCAGAATGATGCCGCATGGACCACAAGCACCATTACCATCAATAATCAGATAATGGAGCTCACAAATCCCTCCTTTGAGATAGAGTGGCAGGATAACCGGAATTATGCCGGAATGAGACCCTATTCCGACGGATACGAAATAGCATCGGGGAACAGTCCGGGAGATAATATCGAGCTATATTACAAGTCCGGAAGCGAGTATATCAGGGTTGAGGATGATTCACCGATACTATCGAGGCAGGGTACCAATCACCCCGGGGCTGAGAGTGCTTCTTTTGGCACCTGGCTGCTCACATTTGACAGTCTCCCGAAGAAAACATCGGACAATTCAGCGGAATACGATTGGTACATTAAGCCATCCCAAGGGTTTCTAAATGACGGTATCGACAGGAGCCCTTACTACATACTTTCAGGTCTAAACGGGGACGGATATCTTCCTGTATCCGAGAGCTCAATGAATAAGCTCACATATACCTATTCTGACGGTGTTACGGGTACTATAACCTGGAGACTCTCAGATAACAGTCTTGTGCCCGTTCTCCCTTCAAACGGGGAACAATTCACGGCTGCAGGGATGAAACTCTATAAGAAGGAGGGCGCGGGAACCCCGGTACTTATAGATGACTACGACATAGAGTGGGAAGAGACTGTCGGAGGAGACGGATGGAAAAAATGGACTTATTCTATCAAGAATCTGCCACTTTACTCAGTATCCGGAGATGCCATTAATTACTACACAGTAATGGAGAATGAGAATAATACCTTTGACACAGGAAGTGCGAAGTTTAAATTCTCATATGACAACGGTTCATTTAGTGCGGAAACCGACAAGTGTTACGCGGGCCATGATATTTACGCAACTATTACCGATAATGCAGACTTTAACTTCAAGAAAAGCTGGCTCGACGGTAATGATGAAGAGTCAGTGGAACGGAGGAAATCCGCGATCTCAAACGGGATAACCCTTTATCTATGGAGATATCCTGTGAATAAATCTGTTTCAGAGGGAGCTGCAGTCACAAAGAATGCGAAGCAGTATACCTATAAGCTCACGGAGGCAGATGCAGGAAACGCTTCTGACCATGAGATCGAATTTTCTCTTTCAAAGTTTTCTGATACCGATACCTTCCCTAAATATGATGAAATGGGATATGAGTATGTTTATTACGTTACAGAGGTGGCGGAATCTGCTCTCTACAGAACCGTATACTGGAACGGTGCGAATGAGTATAACGGTATCTCCGACTACAAAAATACCCAAAATAACGGATATATCTATAATGTTCGGAGTGCAACAATAGCACCCACCCTTACAAAGGTATGGGATGTGGCAGCGGTTACAGATTATGTGAGCTCCGTGTGCACCTTCACTCTCCAGAGGAAGGTTAACGG
>Ga0310691_10002951_pt1 | contig 21306 bp, 24 predicted proteins | sample 176DNAGHGlowgp2_FD_203887 | JGI IMG/M metagenome (GOLD analysis project Ga0310691, IMG submission 203887) | Sheep rumen microbial communities from Palmerston North, Manawatu-Wanganui, New Zealand - 1766 DNA GHGlow gp2 (v2) (version 2) | ecosystem: Host-associated > Mammals > Digestive system >...
GTTCTCTTCAAAAGTCGTACCCGTTTCTTCCACTTCCGGCAGATTTAAATCTTCACCGGATAAAACTTTAATACCCAAAGGGGAAAGTAAGTTTTTAATTTCTAAAATTTTACCTTTATTGTGGCTTGCAAAAATAAGTTCTTTATATTTTGGCATGAGAAATGGCCTCCTTTTGAATTTCAATAAGTTCTTGAATACCTTTAAGAGCATACTGATATAAAGTATCATAGGATTCTTTTGTAAATGGTGTATCTTCAGCAGTGGCTTGGATCTCTACAATTCTTCCGCTTTCGGTTAAAATAAAATTGGCATCCAACTGCGCCTGTGAATCTTCACTATATTCTAAATCCAAAATAATTTGGTTGTGGCAAATACCACCCGAAATAGCGGCCATATATTCTCTGATGGGATTGTGAGATAACTGTCCGTTTTTAACCATTTTAGATAAAGCAATATAAAGTGCAACAAAACCGCCGGTAATAGAGGCTGTCCGCGTCCCGCCGTCTGCTTGAATAACGTCACAGTCAATGGTTATAGTGTATCCCTTCAAAGCATTCAAATCAACCACAGCTCTTAAAGAACGACCGATTAAACGCTGAATTTCATGTGTACGGCCACCGGCACCATGTGTTTCGCGATTATTTCTTGTACCGGTAGAGCGTGGTAATAGGGAATATTCAGCCGTAATCCAACCATGATCTTCGTCTTTTAACCAAGCCGGAAGCTTTGTTTCTACACTGGCAGTACAAATAACTTGTGTGTTTCCACACTTTATTAAGCAAGAACCCTCAGCATATAAATTAAAATCCGGTATAATTTCAACAGACCTAAGTTCATTGGCTTTTCTATTCAAATTTCTCATTTTTTATTACTTTCATATAAATTAATAGCCTGCAGAACACGTTCTACAGTGTTCTCAACGGCCTCGTTTTTTGTTTCCACCATAATATCTGCTTGGCTGTAGAACGGGTATTCGGTATCAATATATGATTGCAGCTTACTTTTAATTTTGGAGTCACTGCATTGTAAGAAGGGGCGTCTTTTTCTACCGGCAGTGCGATTATATAAGATATCAATATCCGCTTTTAGCCAGATTGTTAAGGCTTTTTCTTTTGCAATTTTGCGTGTTTGCTCAGCAATAAAGGCACCGCCGCCAGAGGCTAAAACACAGGGAGATCCTAAAAGCAATCTTTTCATAATACGTTCTTCTCCGGCACGGTATTCATCTGCTCCAAAACACTTGAAAACATCAATAACAGAAAGACCGGACGCCTTTTCAATTTCCTGGTCGCCATCAACAAAGGGTAAAGAAAGTTTTTTTGCCAAACGTTTACCGACACTTGTTTTACCGCTCCCTATAAGTCCGACCAACAGAATGATTTTGTTTGTTTTTATCATAGCCATTCACTAACATGATTATTACACTTTACAATAAAGGATATCGTGTTAATAATAATAATCAACATCTATTTGCAATTTGAAGAATACTTGTTTTATTATAGGAGATACAATAATGAAAACGAAAAAGAGATTTTCAATCTATCTTGTTTTATTGATTTTAATTTTAGGTATTGCCTATACGGCTTGTAAAGATATCACCCCGGAGCAAGAACAGATAACGCAAAATATTGAGTTGAAATTGAACAAATGAATGATTTGCTGAAAGATTTCTTGGACGTAAAGGCAGTTGAGTTCGGTGTGGCTTTGAATACACTAAAGGCTTATCGCAATGATATATATCAATATGCCAAAATGATAAAACCGCTTTTACCGCAGAATGTAACAACAGAAGATATTGAAAGTTATCTGAAACACTTGAATGAAACAAATTGCCAACCTAAAACGTTGGCAAGAAAAATATCCTGCATAAGGGAATTCTATAAGTTTTTGCAGAGTGAGAAAATTATAACTGAAAATCCGGCAAGTAGGATTCGTATACCTAAGATTGGTAAAAGCTTGCCATTTTTCTTGACGGAAAAAGAAATAAATAAAATATGTAACAGCAAGCAGGGTAAGAGAAAGGAAAAAGAAAAGGATCTATCTTTGTTACGCATGCGCGTGATGATAAAATTAATGTATTCTTCCGGATTGAGGGTGTCGGAAGTTGTTTCCCTGCCGGAAAATGCCATTAATTATGATCTGAAACAAATACTAATTTACGGTAAAGGTAGTAAGGAAAGGGTGGTCCCTGTTACCAATGAAGTTATAAAAGGTGTTTTGGAATATATAGAGGTTAGAGATAAATACTTAAATAAAAGAAAAAATAAATGGCTGTTTCCTTCTCCGAAGTCTTCAAGTGGGCATATAACACGAGCGGGATTTTTTAAGGGTCTGAAAAAAATGGCTTTAGAAGCAGGTCTTGACGCCGCAAAAATACATCCCCATGTTCTAAGGCACTCATTTGCAACACAATTGGTAAACAGCAGTGTGGATTTGCGTTCTATTCAAAAGCTATTGGGACATGAAAATATTTCTACGACGGAGATATATACTCATATTACAACAGAGAAAATAGCCAACGAAGTCAAAAAACGTCATCCGCTGACACGATACAAGAAAAATACAGAAGATGAAAAAATATAAATTGGAAATATCAAAAAAACCGCACAGCCGAGATTTGGAAAGCCTCGGAAGTATATTTATGCCGATTATAAAAAACGCAGTTTCGGCAGAAGATTTGGTTGGAACGGAAATTATTTTAAATTGGAAAGATATGGTAGGTGAGGATATAAGAAGATTTTGTCAGCCGGCAAAAACAAAATATGATCCTCGTAATGGCGTCAGAACACTTTACGTGGAAACGCCGGTCGGTGGTTTCGCATTGGAAATTCAACACAAAGAACGTTATTTATTGGATAAGATAAATGCATATTTTGGATACACGGCAATACACAAAATAAACGTTAGCCAAAATACGGATATGCGGCCGATGCAGGTCCCTGAAATAAAGCAAATAAAAGAAGATAATTTTACAGACGAAGAAAAAAAGTATTTATCGGATATTGTTAGTGAAATAAAAGATGAAAATTTAAGAGAAATTTTACTTAAAATAGGTAAAAATATCATATTATCAAAAAAGGAGTAAGAAAAGTGCTTAATATTGTTAGAAGAATTAGCCGAATAATGGCAATGCTTGCCGTGTATGTGATTTGTGCTTACGGGTACCTGACAGCTAAAGGATTTGTGTTTGATGGCAAAACGATGATTCTTTCAAACCCTGCTGAAGCTCAAGAAAGACCGTTTTCAGAAAAGGTGACGGGCGATGTCGGTCTAAGTGCCGAACGAACACGGGCACTGGGGGCTGAAAATGCACCATTGACCATATTTGCATATTCTTCAATGTCTTGCGCACATTGTAGAGATTTTCATAAATTCACTTTACCGAAATTAAAAAGAGATTTTATAGACCAGGGAAAGGTACGCTTTATCTTTATCCATTTTCCGATAGAGGTTATTGCAATGCGTGCTGCAAAACTTTCTTACTGCCTGCCGAATGAAAAATTTTATGATTTTATTGATGAATTGTACGAAAAAAAAGATTGGCTCTATTCTAAAAATGAGCAAAAGCTTTATAATCACGCCAAAGAGTTTGGTATGACAGATGCAGATATAGAAGCTTGTAATGCGGACAAGAAGCTGACAAGCGATATCTTGCTTGTTAAACAAAATGCCATAGATAACTTCAAAATTTTAGGAACGCCTTCCTTTATCATAGAAGGTAAAGACGGTAAGGAAATGATACTTGGTACCAAAAAATATGATGATTTGAAAGCTTATCTTGAAAAAAGACTGCAAGGAGAGCAGTAATGCCGGAAATTCCGCAAGATATCCAAGAAATGGATAAGAGAATAAAGGCAATAAAAGCTCGCAAAAAAGAAGTCAAAAGTGGCGATAAAGACGGATATTCACAAGCTGCGATAGTCTTTCAAATGGCTGTTGAATTGGTGTCAGGTGTTTTTGTGGGTGCAGCAATAGGGTATATTTTAGATGAAATGTTTGACTTCAAATTCATTTGTCTGTTAATATTCACTATATTTGGTGGTGTAGCGGGAATGGTCAATGTTATCCGCTATCTGAAAAAGGTTGATGAAAGAACAGAAGGGAAATAAAATCGTATGTCTGATAATCCGATGGAACAATTTGAGATAAAAAGATTGTTACCGATAGAAATAAACGGTTACGATATCAGCTTCACAAATTCCGCCTTGTGTATGATAATGTCTGCATTGGCGGTTGTAACGATTTTTCTGTTATGCTTACGTAAAAAATCCATTGTGCCGACTGCCGCACAATGTGTTCCGGAAAGTGCTTATGAATTTATTTATAATATGATGGTGGAAAATATAGGAAAAGAAGGATTAAAGTATTTTTCTTTTATTTTTACATTGTTTTTGTTTCTCTGTACCGGCAATCTACTAGGACTGTTTCCCTATAGCTTTACATTTACATCACATGTCGCAGCCGTGGGAACTTTATCACTTTTAGCTCTGCTTTTAAATATATGTGTCGGCATAAAAAGACAAAAATGGGGATATTTACATACATTTTTCCCAAAAGGTACGCCTTGGGCCATGGCTCCGTTAATTATCCCGATAGAAGTTATTTCTTTATTATCTAAGCCGCTCAGTTTAACAATTCGTTTGGCTGCCAATATGACTGTCGGACATATAATTTTAAAAGTAATAGCAGGTTTTGTTGTAACAATATGTTTGGCTCTGGGGTGGTTGCCTTTGGCCTTTACATGTATATTGATTATGTTTGAGATATTCATAGGAATATTGCAAGCATATGTTTACACAATTTTGTCTTGCATCTATTTAGGGGATGCATTTCATAGTCATTAATTTATATTAGGAAAGGAAAGAAAATGGAAGGTTCTTTAATGTATATCGGTGTTGGTCTTTGTGCTTTATCTATGATGGCAGCCGCCATTGGTTTAGGTAGAGTATGGAGTGTTTTGATTGAAACCATCGGCCGTAACCCTCAAGTTAAAAAAGATGTTCAAACATTAGGTTATATTGCAGCAGCATTTATTGAGGCAATTGCACTATATGCACTGGTTGTAGCCATTTTGATGATTGTTAAATAAGTAGGATTGTAAATGCCACAGCTTGACGGATCAGTTTATATAACACAGGTTTTTTGGCTATTGGTGACCTTTATAAGCTTTTGGTTTATAATGGCAAAATTAGTTGTGCCGAGAATATCTGAAACGATTGAAGCCAGAAAACGTAAGTATGATGATTATATTCGTAAAGCGGAAGAAATTAACGCCAAGGCTCTTGAAGCCTTAAATCGTTATGATAAGTTGTTAGCTGTGGCAAAAACAAAAGCAACCGAACAAATTATCCAAAACGAAAATGAATTGAAGCAAATTATCGCAGAAAAAGAAAATGAGATAAATGCGCAGTTGAAAATAAAAGTTGCAGAGCAAGAAGAGTTGCTGGAAAAAGAGAAAAAAAATGTGTTAGCCCAAATAAATGTTCTGGCACAAGAAACAGCATACGAAGTACTGCAGAAGATAGATATTATGGCAATTAGTCGTGAAGACTTGGAAAATACATCCGGAGAAGAGGAATAAACATGGTAGCAGAAAGTGCAAATATCGCCACGGCAATAGCCGAAGAAGGGGAGATATTTTACCAAAGTGCTGAATTTTGGGTAAGTATTGCTTTTGTGTTGGTTGTCGCTTGTCTCTTTGTTCCTATATCTCGTGTTGTGCGAAATTTAATTGAGCAACGTATATCCCGCATTAGAACAGAGCTTCAGGATGCCGAAAATTTAAAAACCGACGCTCAGAAACTCTACGCTGATTATGAGCGAAAGTTTGCCAATATAGATAAGGAAGTTGCTGATATCGTTGCCAGTCAACAAGAAGTGATAGCCAAGACAAAAGAAAAGAAAACCTTAGAATTAAAACAAATGATGCAACGAAAACAGGACGAAACAGAAGCTAGGGTTGAGCAATCTTTTGCACAAGCAAAAGCTGAGATAAATACTTTAATTTGCAATAAAGCATTTAATATATTAACGAAAGCAATTAAGAAAAATCTGAAAAAAACAGACTACAACAAGCTTATAGATGCATCTATAACGAACATCGGCAAAATAGATATTGGTGGTTAACATGAGTAATAGTCGTCTTTTGCAGTATAATTTCTCTGACTTATACATAAATGTAAATAAGGATTTTTACATTTCTGATGAAAGGTTTGTCAATAGCTTAAAAAAAATTGAACCAAATGACAAAGATGACTTTTATGAAAAATTGATAAGTATTCCTCATAAGGAACCTTCTTATTCAATGAATTACAAAGGAACAATTTTTCGTGTAGAATATGTTGTAAGCACAAATGGTGGAATGTACTGCCTGCGCCGTATGCCGTTGGCCGTTCCGAGCATTCACAATCTAAACTACGACCATAGATTTATACAATACATATTATCGTTAGCAGACCAAAGCGGTTTGATTATTTGGGCGGGATCCACAGGTTCTGGAAAGACAACGGCTATCTCCGCATTACTGGCTGAGTACCTTAAACTTCAAGGTGGTTTTGCTTATACGATTGAAGATCCGGCGGAAATGCCATTGGATGGAGAATATGAAGCATTCAACGGGGCAATAGGCTTTTGCAAACAAACGGAAGTCAAAAATGATGATTGGGGGAAACCGTTAAAATCCGCCCTTCGCTCCAGACCAAGGTATATCTTAATCGGAGAAATTCGTACTCCTGATGGCGCAAAGGAATGCTTACGTGCTGCAATTTCCGGGCACCTAGTCTTGACAACAATTCATGCCAGCTCAATCACAGATGCTATCAGTTCTTTGATTAAGTATGCCAGCTATAGCATGAGCGAAGCATCTGCTTTTGATATCCTATCTCGTGGTTTACTTGGTGTTATTAAACAAGATTTAATTGGCATAGAAAGTCACAGAAAACCACATGTAGAAAGCTTATTTGCTAATCCGGATATCAACAAAGGGTGTCAGGTTCGCGCTATTATACGTAGTGGTAAACTTAATTTGGCAACATCAATAGAAATGCAAGCCATCAAAATGGCTCAATGCACACCGCTGTTTTAATCTTATTTTATTGACCAAATGATAGTATTTTTGTTATCAGCGCACAGTTTCTTTGTAGCATATTTTTTTATGGGTAAAGTTTTTGCGCCACCCCATTCAAAGAGATATTCTCCGGATGTATTGATAATGCGGATACTCAAAAGTTTCAAAAGATTTTCTTGTACTAAGGGAGCTTCTGCGTAAGAAATACACTGAGCCTTATTTAATTGAGGCAAAACAATATCAAAACTCTGCGACATAGGCATTATTGTTTCAGCTTTATCTCCATTACCAATCAAAATTTCCAAACCATTACTCAGAACAATTTTATTATCTTTTATAAATTTTGCAGGAATAATATTGTTCTTAATTGCAAAATCTGAACTTAGTCCCCAGTAATCAGGCTTGTTTGCATAAAAAGTGCGAATTTCATCAGAAATAACAAATATATCTTGAATGTTTCTAAGTATTTGTCTTTGAGCCATAGTGCAAGAAGCATATCCAAACACAACAATTACTAGAGGAACCAAAGTTTTTAAAATTGCAGATTTATATCTAACATATGCAGATCGGGCAATGGAAATAACCAGAGAACACTCATTCCCTAACCAGTTTAGCACATATCTCCCTTTTTGCAGGATAACCGGAAACATCTCAGAAATTTTTTTATATTTACTCACTTCAACCGTTCCTAGCCCATCGCACTGGTAATTTGGTCTTGCATTTCAAATACACCGAAAACAGCCCACGCAATAATACCGGAGATTGCAAACATTGCAACCATGTTTAAAATAGAGGCTTTTGCTTCAACCGCCTCAGCAGATTCATCCAACCAGTCATTAGCAAGTCTATCCAATGCATCCTCAAAATTATCAAGTTCAGCATAAATACGTAGGTCTGCCACAATCTCTTTATCAGGGAAATTCAATTTTGACTTTGATAAGGCTTGTCCCAAGTTATCACCGTTTTTAATATAATCCATGGCGCGATCAATTCTTTCACGCAAATAGCGGTTTGAATCTTTACGCAAAGAAGCCATGGCAACAGAGATAGGCACACCGCCTTTGATAAGGGCGGATAAAGAAAGCAACCACGTAATACCCATAAACATTTTATACAATGACCACGGTGGACAATCATCAATCACTTTACGTGTTGGTCCTGTCCAAATACCGATAGTGGCATAAATAATCAAAAATACAGCGGGGAAAAATGAAAATGCCAACAACCAGTTTCTTTGAATCCAGTGAGACAGGTCAACTAACGTTTTTGCTGTTCCGGACCAACGTGCATTAGGTGCAGCTTCTTCCATTGGCGGAACCATGTAAGCACCAATCGCATAAATAACTAAAACGGACATTAATAACAAGAAAGACGGGTAAGCAATAGCGCCGATAATCGGCTTAAGCATTCTGGAAGTACCTTCAGCCACACGGATTAAGTTTAGCAAAGCACTTTCCAAGTCAGACATATCGCCAACGGACAGCATCAGCCTTTCACGGCTTGGAGCCCACCCCTTCAAGGCATCAGAAAAAGCATAACCGTTCTGTAACGCTTTACCCCAAGAGGCAATTGCAATTGCCATAGGCTCATTCGGATGTTTACCATTATCGGTAACACTATCATAGAGAATATCAAGCGAGTTCATCAAAGAAAATCGGTTTCTAAGTAAAGAAGCAAGTTTTTTGTATACTTTCAGACGTGATTTGCTGGACATACCGACACGAAACTTGGCAAATGAAACTTCTAATGAGTTTAAGGATTTCATCGCCTTATTAAAAGTACCAGACTTATCTTCTTCTCTTTTTGCCATTAATATTTACCTCTAGTATACAGGACGTTGGTCAATTAAGCCACACCAACGCTCAACTTCGTCCATATCAATTTGCCCTTTTATCATACGTTCAATAGCAGCATCTTTCAATGGGCGACCATTAAGTTCACTAACCCAATAGTCAATAGCCTTAGCTGTTTCATTGTCAATCATCAATCTTAAGAATCGAGAATCGGGTAAAATGATTTCATCAACAGCCATACGTCCCTTAAATCCCTTATATCCGCAAGCCTTGCAACCGGGACCGCTAATATAGACATTTTCAATACCATAATCTCCCAAAGCATTTCTAAGACGTTCAAATTCCGGCGTTCCCTCTTTAGTCTTAATAGATTGACGGCAAACCGGACACAAAAGTCTGAAAAGACGTTGAGATACGAGACCTTTAACCAATTCCGGGTCATTCAGCAAGTATGGTTGAATACCCATATCACGCAAACGAGTAATAATAGCAGGTGCTGAGTTAGCGTGCAGAGTCGTCCAAACACCGTGACCGGAAAGTGCACCCTGAAAAGTCAATTCTGCAGTTGACAAAGAACGTGTTTCACCAACGAGAATTACATCAGGGTCGGAACGTAAAGCCGCAGACAAAGCTTTTGTAAATTGTTCGGTTTTTTCCTCTTCCGTATTAGCATTGGTAACCGGCATTTGTCGTGCACCCGGAATAGGATACTCCGGCGGATCTTCCACAGTTAACATATTAATCTGGTAATTTTTCTCTTGGAGCAATTTAATCATATTTCTCTGCAGTGTCGTTGATTTACCTGAACCTGTAGGACCGGCAACAACATTCAAGCCAACAGCCATACTCCGCATTTTATAGAACAAATCTTCTTCATATTTACCTAAACCCAATGCACGTAAATCAGAACTTCCCTCAGGATTGTCATCAGCGTACAAAAGACGCATAACCAAATATTGAGACCCAAAGGCAATAGGGTTAAATTGTAAACGGATAGCCAAAACATTATGAGGCAACATCAACTTACCATTTGAACCACGGAGCGGTGTTGAACCTAATTTTTGAGCACCTTGGAATTCATTTTGAGAATAGTTAGAGTCTGAAATATCGGCAGATGCAAAAACCGAACGAACAAAAGCTTCACCCCATTCACCGCCATACTCATTTTGCTTGACCATAATGCCGTTTTCACGGAAAAGAACAGTAGAAGACGACCCGACAATAACGTGTACGTCGGAGACCTTCTTTTGGGATGCACGTTGAACAATATTAATAAAGTCAATTTGCATCTGCATATCTTCTGCTTCTTCGGCAGAAACATCAACCGTACCGCCACCACGTTCGGCATAAGCATAAATAGCAGCAATCTCGTTCAAAGTAACATAGGTCGGTGCTTTTATCGGAATTTTTCTTCTTTTGACATTAGCCTCAAAGTTATATACAGCACCATCAAAACGATTATCTTTAGAAACAAGGTACGTTCCATCGGAGAATAAAGCCAATAACCTTCTGGTTTCATTAGAAATAACGAAGTCAGAGCCACTGACGGTTAAAAGCTTGTTGTTGTTTGCAAACAGAGTGTCAAACAAACTGACTTTTTTCGCCTGAGTAACACCTTCCTCTTCTGCAAAATTTGAAACAGAAGGTTTATTCTCTATATTTTGATTCTGTACATCTTCCGCCATATCTTAGACATCCATCAAAATAAACCGATTTTATTTCTTCTTATCTGTGTTCAAACCTAAGGTCGGGACGACACCATCAATTGTCTTGCCGACGTAGAGATAATCATCGCGCCCATCTCTGCTGAACTTAACATAATCCGACCCAATCTCGCTGACAATATGTCCAGTTGGTAGTGGTGAGCCGACTTTTAAGGATGAAGGCACTCCTTTGGCATCTATAACATCTACAGACATAACCCCCGCACGACCGGTTATACCCAAAATTGCATATTCAGCACTAAGCCTTTTGAAAGCCTCTTCTGCTCCTTCCTCTTCTGGAACAGAAACAGCAGCTTCAATTGCCGCGGTTGCATTTGTTCGTGCGGCATTTGTTAAGCTGGCATTCTTATCTTTTAATTCTTCAATAGATTGTGACTTAAGATATAAACTGTTCTTGGCATTTTTAATAATCTGTGCATCAGCCTCTATTCTCTTTCTTAATTGCTCATTACGAGCCTTAAGACCTTTAACGATTCTTTCAAAATTGGCTTTGGCTGCCTCTGCTGTTTGGATATTTTTGGCAGAAGCTTCAAGAACTTTATCAATTTTCTGCTTAAACAGCTCAATAAGCTCTTTCTTTTCCTGTTCTGCCGTAGCCAATTGGGCATATAAATCTTCTTTTTCCTTCAACCATCCCTGTTGTATTATCAGCATTTGATTCATATAAGCATTTAAAAGTTTACGTTGACGTAATACCTCAATCATCTTCTCTTTATCAACAAGCAATTGTTTTTCTTTAAGCACTTGTGCCTCAATTTGTTTCTTTCTTTCCAGATTCTTTAATTCGGCCTCAGCTTTCTGTCTTTCCAGATCATCAGCATTTTTTTGACGAATAGCCTTCTGTGCTTCAATTTCGTTACGAATTTTCTCTCGACGCAACTCCAAAGTAAGTAAAGTCGTACTCTTTTCAATTTCAGACATTTGTGTAAACAAATCGCTATCCATTTGTGATAAAACACTATTGCCGAGATTTTCCATTGGATTAACTTTGTATTGAATATCCTTAGGTAAATCGGCATCGTTAATGGAAATATTATTTTTCTTATCCTTATTAGCTTCAGTCTGTCCGCCGACACCGTTAATAGATTTCATCTTCAAATCAAAATCAAAATCATTTTTCGTTGTACCCAAAACAGGCTTCTCATCTTTTGTATTTACGCCGGCATCATGTGGCTTATTTAAGTCTTCGGAAGACGTAGCCTCTGGTTTAGCCTTCGCTTCCTCTTTACTTTGCTGAACAGTTGGCTCCATGGATACAACATCAGCTTTCTTTTCCTCTTTAACGGTAGGATTTGTTGAAGCTGGTTTATTATCAGTAGTTTTTTCTGGTTGGTCAGGTTTGGTTGCAGCTTTCTCAACGGCAACAGACTGGGCTTGAGATGGCGACACCAATGCACCGGAAACCTTGTCAGAATCAACTTTTCCCGCCTTTTGCCCTTGTTCTGCCACATTTATCGGCAAACTTGATGCACTTACCGGCGCAACGTTTACTTCTTCTGCATAAACGTTAACAGTGTTTGATAAAACGCTCAAAACAGCCAATAACATAAGTTTTTTTCTATTTCTACTGAACATAAATTGTCCCCTCATAATTCCAAGTGCCATGGTTATAAAGTATATTATTAATCTTAAGTCCTGAAAATTTTGTTAACATAGGTTTCCAAATTTCAGGGTCATATAAAGAATTTATCTTAAAGTTTATAAAAGAATAAGATTTTTCTCCGGCTTTCATCTTGCCTTCATTCAAATTTATTTTAAGATTTAATGACTGAAATAGGTCGTTAATCATATTATACAATTCCGTAGAAGTCTTTTTAGGGATAGAATTAATCTTTTTAACTTTTTGGAACGGAATAGACACGGTAACAAGCGTACCCTTCTTATCTACGAATTTATTGGCAAAGGTCAAACCGGAATATGTCAAAGACATTTCAATCCATGAAAGCCGCCCAAAACTTCTTCTCCAAGAGGTAACAGCATTAGATTGTGAACATGTCACACCATTAATACTCCACCCTGGAGTAGAAATGCTGACAAGAGACAATATAGTTTCACGGCAAGTGTCCAACATCCAAACCGGATCCACCATTGATTCCCACGGTGCCGGAACAACCTTGGCGACCTCCGTAACAACTTTCTTCTGCGCTCGCCGAGCTACAACGACATTCTGCTGAGGTTTAGTTGTAAAAAATGTCTTTGATATAAACATAATAAGCCATATACCGACAGCTATAGATAAAATAACAACAATAGCTAATTCCGTACCGCGCAGTGCATTGATTTTTTCCAGCTTTACATCTAAGCCGGAGGCAAAGACCTCAGAAATATCCTTTTGTTCTGTTTCTTCAATATTCCATTCTTTAGGAGCAATCTTCTTAGACCAATCCGGAACGGAAAGCATTGACATAAACTGTTCTTTTGCATCTTCTTCTTTAACAAATAAAACATCGCCATCAGATAAGATAACATCATTTCTGACACATAAATACCAATAACCGGCATCTACCTTAAAGACGGCAAGCAGAGAAGATGCATCACTCATGGAAGTAACGGCTGTAACTGCCGCTACATTCATTCCTTTTTTAAACCCTTGAGAAGAAGCAGCTAAACCAAGTTGTGGAGATTTACCATGCTTAACACAGAATAAATCTGCGCCAACCATAACATTTTCAGCCGCTTCCTTAGCATCAAGGAAAGGCGCATCAACATTTTGCAAACTCTCCCAAAAAACACTTGCAGCATATTGAACGCCGTCAACAGTAAAGCTGGACGCCCACTCCTTGCTGTTCTCTCTAAGAGAATCAAATTCTACTGCACTGTCTTCTTCTTCGGCCACGGTTTAATCCTTACCTAAATTAAAATTTCATACGAGATTCCGGAAGTAACGGAGATTCCAAAACAACCGGCGTTAACAATATAACAAGAATAGTTCTCTTCTTAACTACGTTTTGATAACCACCCAAGATATTGTTGTTCACAGCACCTAAACCTTCTTTGTCCATGTTCGTATCAACACGCTCAAACCCTGAAAGAACTAATGTCTCGCCGGATTTTAAGCTGATTTCTTGTGAGAAACCTCTTGTTGTAATATTGGGGTTCTGCAGATAACTTCCGGCTTCCTGATCAACAATGACAGTATCCAAAGAAATTAAATCTGACAGACTTAAGCTAAACAGCATTAACAAACGACCATGGTCCATAATTCTCGGCAGGACATCCAAAACAAAACCCGTTTGAATTTCATCTGTTTCAACAGATATATCATAGTTACTGGAATCACCGCCACCGTTTTGAGTCTTGGTAATCTCAGAAATGTAATTCTGCTTATTAACGACCTGAATAGGAGCCGGTTTATTGTTCATGGTTGTAACCGTACCACTGGTAACTAAAGATGTTGTTCCCTGCGTAGCCAAGGCTCTAACAACTGCATCTGCAGAAACATCACCGCTAAGAAGTCCCATAGACAGAGAGCTGTTAGATGCATTTTCTTTTAGACCTTGAGGTCCGGTAAATTCTCTAAATGTAAGTTTTCCACCAAATTTGGTTCTATCCTTAAAGACTGCAGACAAACTAAAGCCTATGCCATGTTCTTCATCAACTTCTACTTGCAAGACTTTTACGCTGATGGCAACCTGACGAGCCAAGCGAACATTTTGTTCGTGAATAAATTTAGCAACTTTTTTAATTTCTGTCGGGGTTGCTGTCACAGTCAGTGTGCCGTTCATCGGATCGGTTACAAGTGAAGAACCTTGACCTAACATAGATTTAACTGCCGCAACAATATTTTGCCACAAGTCAATGTTAGATACACCACTGGTAATTGTACCACCACCGGTTGGAGAACCGACACTTGAAGTCATAGACGGTTTTGTTGGTAAGCTGTACAAAGTAAACGTTTTTGTGGTATACTTATAAATATATATCTCGCCACTTTCATATTTCCACCATACACCAAAATATGAGCAAACCTCATCAAGCAAACCACTTAAAGAACCTTTGTAAGAAACGAGCATTCTTGATGTGTCAGACCACTTGGAGCCGACTTTGTTAACTGCCGGCGCATTTCTATCAGCCGCTGCTTTAGCAACGCTTTCAATTTGTGGTGCAAAACGTGTCTTAATAGAGGTAATCTGACTAATCATATTACTGATTTCATAAAGTGTAATAGGTCTGTTACTGACCAACGTAACACCATCAGATGTTTCCAGATAATCCGGTAACGGCTTATCACCTTCATACTCAATCTCACTGACATCACCAAGCCAAATATCATCCTTAACACGAATAACATCTGTATCTGCAGGAGTTGTTGGAGCTTTTGCATCTTCTTTATAACGAATGGTTGCATCAACATCACGCTCCATTGCCGCATCATAGTCTGTCGGTAATGAACAGGAGGCTACGCCCAATAAAAGCAATCCGGCAAAACCAACAAAATATTTACTAGTACGCATTCTCATTCTCCATTGTTTCTACAACTATGACACGGTTTCCTTTATAGTATGTGGCAATCGGGGCAGGCCTTGCGCGGGCAAAAGCGCGAACAAGGGCTGAGCTGACATCCGTAAACTTACCTTTAAACATAACGCCGGCACTTAAATTATAATTACGATTCGTGTGCCACAAAAGCTTCCATCCGGCCTGATTACTCCAAGCTGTCAACAACTCACGAAGATTGTCACCTTCTTTGGCTTCCCATACTGTAACGGTATCGTCTGTAATTTCTGTTTCAGCTTCAGGCTCGCCATCTTTCTTCTCGCCGACCTCATAAAATTGAATTTCCTCATCTCCGCCATTTGATTTAACATAGTCATTAATGTCAAATGAATCTTCGGTAAATTCTGATGTGATGGAGCCATCATCTGTAGCAAAGCCGCTGCAATCACCACTGCAAGTAACTTCATAACCAGGATAAGAATACATCTCCACATTTTCGTTGTGTCCAACCTGATTTGGGTATATCGGACTTGAAGCATTACTTCCGCTAACCCCGTTACCTAAATTTTGAGGATCCACATTGTTGGCTGCTGTTTGCATAAATAAGTCATCGTTTGGAGAGAAATCGGTTTCTCCGGTTTCATTATCAATTTCCGGTTCATATTCTGTAACAACATCTTCTTCAATACCCGGGCGAACGGTTGCTGTTAAATTGTTACCGGCAGCGGCCTGAGTATATAAATGATCTCTTTTTGTACGCTCCCCGTATGCACGGTAGTCCGCTTCTGTTTTGGTATAGTTAATCAGAGCCGTATCATTGCAGCCGATACCGTCAACACCACACTTGTCATTAGGCTTTACAGTTGTGTCTATGACTTGTGTATCTTTTTCAACCGGGACATATGTCGTTTCATCGGAAACACTGCTACAAGCAGAAATGCTGCCTGCGCATAATAAACAAAACGATAACAAAATATTCTTCTTCATAATTTTACTCATCTGTAAATACAATCTCACTTTACAATAAATGTTAAAATTTAATTATTCAAGCTTAACACTTTATTTATAAAACGTTTTGTGGACTGTTTGCACAAAGTTACTGAAGTGCATCAACCCTAATTGTTCGTATTATAAATGTATTAGGCTCGGTTGGTAAAAAGACTGTGTCAACTTTTTGAAGGTCCACACCGTTGTTCATAAAAATAGTATAAAGCAGATTAAGTCTTTTTTTCTGGAGTTCGGTTGATGTTGAGGCGTCAAGCCGAACTTGCAAAAATGTCTGTCCGCCTAAAGTTGCTTCGGAAAATTGCTTCAACCATTGTAACGTTGTTCCGGAAATCTCGGCGCGGTTTGGTTGGAAAGAAAGCTTAAGTTCCGAGGGTATAATTTTGCGTTGTATGTGTTCTTTTTTTGTTTCTTGCAACGATTCATAAAAACTGGCTAAATCATCATTGGACGATTCTGGTAAAACAAATTCTTTTTCTCCCTGACTACTGTATGCTGGGGGAGCTTTCTTTACCGGTGGTGTTGTAATTTTGTCCGGTGTATCGGTAATTTTTTTATCGTTTGAAAACCAAGAAGATATGCTATTTAAGAGGTTTTTATCGTCTGCTCCGTCCTTTAAATCGATGTCCTTTTTGGAGGTGCTGTCAACCTTAACCTCCGCAGTGGGCTTAATGGATATATCTCTCTTCGGCACAGAAACAACCGGATGAGAAGATGTTTTCTTAGCCTTGGTTTCTTTTTTGGGTTTGTCATGTATAAAAGTGGGGGTCAGATTTTCATCATTTAAAATTTCATCCGGGATGGGGAAGATGATGCTTTGTTTTATTTTTTCTGCCACCTTATAGGAGAGATTTTTATCTTCTCTGACAGCTTGTGTGAATTCATCTGTAAATAAACTGGTTTCAGATTGTTTTGATAAATCTTCAAGAAGTCGCTTGTTTTTCATATTTGGAGCTCCTTTAGCGACAGCCCATGGTGTTTCGGAATCAAATGTCTCGTCGTCACGAAGGTCTGTTGGGAGCATGGCGACACTGTCTTCGCTATCCTCCGAAGTAACTTCTGCTTGTTTATCGTCCGAAGCAGCACTTCCAAACTCTATAGGAATAGTATCGTCAATAGTTATACTTATAATCTCTTCATCTTCTATTCCCTCAGTGTTTTCAATGGGACTTTTTTGCATAAAGGACGCATCGCTTATAGATAAAGTCTCTTTCTGAATGTTTGCAAAAATGCTCGCTGATGAAAAATTATGGGGAACGGGTTGATGGTTCTTAAATAAATTGATATTAACGGGTTGGGTAGGGATAGCCTCAGTTTTTGAAGGTGCAGAAGTATAAAGCTGTCCTCCCAGAGTAACGCCGCAGAAAGAAAGAATAAATCCCAAAATAAAGTTTTTTGTACCTGTCATAGGTAAAGCTAATCCCCAAACATAATATGTTATACTTTATAATTTTAACCATATTTTAAAACTTCTTTAGATTCTTTGGCAAACAGATTTTATAATTAGTAACAACAAAATAGTATTTTTTTGCAAAAATAAGGGAAAAATGGCTTAAAAGCAGTGTTAAGTTTTTGTTACAGAGTGACAAAAAATATTTGAATCAATATGTTATGCGATTTTTGGTGGGGCGCAAAAGACTTGAATTTTTTTTAAAAATGAGGTACAGTAATAATGTATAATGAATTTAGGAGAACTGAAATGAAAAGCTTAAAGAAAATGTTTGTACTGTGCTCATTGGCACTCGTATTTACGATGGTATTAGCCGACGCTTCTCACGCTGAAGGCTTAATGAACTTAGCAGCTGGTAAAGCTGTTGCTGTATTTAACCATGTTAAAGGTATCATCTTTGTTGTCGGTGGTTTCGGTTTGGTAGGTATTGCTTTCCAAGCCATCTTCGGTAAAGTAAAATGGTCATGGTTTGCCGGTCTTGCTATCGGTTTGGCTATTTTGGCTGCTGCCGGTGCGATTGTTAACTACGCAACAGGTGACCAAATGGACAAGACTGCTGAAGGTGCTACTGTTGAAGATACCTTTGGTGATAGTGCAGTTGGTATGTAATAATATCCAAATAATAAAAAGAGCACCCGTTATGGGTGCTTTTTTTATTTCTATTAAGAAAGATTACTGGCAATAAACTATAAAATATAGCTGTTTAGCCTTGTTATGATGTATGAAATTTTTGTTACAGGAGATAAAATTTGTTTATAAACAATATTTTAAGATAAAATGTCGAGATAGTTTTTTACTGGAAAAATCTGAAAATTTGTGATACAATAAAACAATAAGTTTAGGAGGGATATTGTGATGTTGGGCTTAAATAAAATAGAGTTGTATCTCTTTATACTGGCATTGGCTGTTGTAATTTGCATGCCGGTAGATGCTTTGGCTGCCTTTGATCAGTTGGCAGATACGGGACGAGATATTTTTAAAGGGTTAAAGAAAATTATTTATCCGGCATCAGCAATCGGCATTATTTGCGTTTGCATCGGAGGTATTTTCGGAAACATTAACTGGAAATGGTTGACGGCGGTTATGGTTGGTTTGGTTGTTATTGCAACATGCGGATTATTCATAGAAATGTTTGCCGGCAATGATGGAGAGATAGATTCCGTTAGCTCTCTCAATGGAGAATAGGAGGAGTGTCATGAAAAAGATAAACAAAATCATTTTATTAAGTGTTCTCTGCCTTGTATTTGTTACATGCTTTGCCTGTGATTCATATGCAGAAATAACAATTTTTAAGACCTTTGCTGAGAGAACAACAAGATTTGCCATAGGTTTACGCGGATTAGCCTTTGCTTTGAGTGGTTTTGGTATTGTAATGTTCACCTTTTTGGCGATTTGCGGCAAAATCAATTTCAAGCACTTGGGCTATATTATGATTAGCTTATTCTTCCTCTCCGGCGTTGGTTTAATGATTAGCTATATGACCGGTGGTGACGCGATAGAAGCCTTGCAAATGGGCGGGGATTTATATAGCACCAGCAGAAGTGCCGTTTCACGTTCAACCAGCTTGTAATAAATATATAACCTGTAACAAAATATATAAGATAATCTGTTAACTTTAACTGTTTTGTAATAATTATTTGCGTATAATATAAGTCAGATTATGAGGAATTGACGCAATGAAAGATGTGATATTAAAAGCGGTTGCAAATCCACCCAAACTGTTTTGGGGGCCGGTTTTACCGGCAGCATTGAATGCCGGTTTACAGATTCCTTTTATGTTTATGGGTATCGGAATATGGCAAATCAACCCTTTAATATTTATTATATCAGTCGTTCTTGGTCATTTGATTGTTGTTGCCCTCGGAACCAAAGATCCGCACTTGTCGGCAATGCTCCAAGCCTTTGGAACAACAAATATTTCCTCTAAAAACCTGTATCAAGTGAAAGGACGCAAATTTGAACCTTAATTTTGACTTTTATACGCTGTTTATAACAGGTTTACAAAGTGCTGATGCAATTGTTGCCGCATTTGGTATTATAGCCGCTGCGGCTATTGCTGTTTCATTGGTTTCAAAAGTTGGAACGTGGGTTTTACCGCAACCAAGTGAATCACGAGTGGCAGATTTCTTGCCTTTCAAGAGTTTATTATCTGATGGCGCTACATTACGCTGTGATAATGGAACCTATGTTCGTGTTTTCAAAATAGAAGGTGTAGACCTAACATCTGCCAGAGAAGAAACGGTTCTATCCATGTTTGAAGCAAGAAAAGCATGGCTGGATAATATGGCGGATATGCAGGTAACTTGCCGTGCTATAACCATAAGGGAAAGAGTTCCCGTTGAGAATAATAAAGCGGATTTTGGTAATAAATGGTTGAAGATTGTTGATGATACATGGCGCGAAAACTTAAGTCGTGTTTATAAAAATGACCACTACATAATTATATCCATAGAAGATAGAAAGGACGCTGTAAAAGACTTAAATTATGCCTCTCAATCAGTATTGGCAAACTTAAACGACTATGGCGTTAAGGTAATGCACGAAGATGATGATACACCGGCGGAGTTAAGTCCGGTATATCCGTTTGTACGAATATTAAACCCGATAAGCAAGCCGACACCGAAAGTAAGAAATGCGGAAGGGTTCCAATTAAAAGAATTATTAACGGCAGACGGTATTCATTTTACCGGTGAAGAAGGTGTCATAAAGTATTTCTCCGGTGGTAAAGAAAAATTTGCTCTGACTATGGGAATTCGCAATTCCGGAGATTACATGGATGAAAGTATGATTTCATCTCTTTTGGCGATAGACTGTGAATTAACCGTTTTACACAATATTCATCCGCTATTTAAGCCTAAAGCTCGTATGATTTTGGTTCAGCAGCAAAAAATGGCCTCGGTTACCAGTTTTTCAGGTGATGTTGTTGATCAATACAGTGAAGCGCTGGCAGCCATTGAAGACAGTGATGCCGATCACCAGTCCTTAGTAGAATATTCCATGAGTTTTATTCTAAAAGGCGATACGATGAAAGAAATAGAGTTTGGAGAAAGCGAAATTCAGCGTATTTGCCGTTTATTCAGTGTAACTCCGGTGCGTGAAAACTGGATTGCTCAGGCTACATTTTTTAATCAATTTCCGGGGTATGATATGTGCGGAAGAACGTATTTTTACTTATCCCGCATTGTGTCATTGGCTGTATCTTTTGAGCAACTATCAACCGGTTTGCCGCGAAGCGACTGGGGCGAGGGAGCAATTACCGTATTTAGAACAATGAGTGGGTCCCCATATCGCTTCCAATTCCATATTTCAGCCGCGGAATCAGCTGTGGCTCACTGTTGCATCGTCGGTCCGACCGGTCAAGGTAAAACAACACTGTTGACATTCTTAGCCGGACAAGCCATGCGACACGGAGACTTAAAGGTTTATTTCTTTGACCGTCACCGCGGTGCTGAAATCTTTACGCACATGGTTAAAGGAAAATATGTCGGATTTAGCGGTGAGCGCAAAAATGTATCCTTAAATCCGTTTGATACAAGAGACACGATGAGCAACCGAGCTTTCTTGCGCAATTGGCTGAAAGCGATAACAATGGCAAATGATGCTATGTCAGAGCGCGAAGCTGCGCGCGCGGTAACAACGGCATTTGACTATTTGAAGCCGGAAGAACGTATTTTAAGCAACTTATATAAGAGCTGTTTCTCACCGACAGGAACAATGCGTCGTGAGCTGTTTCGTTGGGTAAATCCAGACCAATATGGCAACATTTTCAATTCTGAACATGATAGTCTTGACTTAAGTACCAATCGTTTTGTGGCATTTGATTTTACGGAT
>Ga0310691_10002952_pt1 | contig 21297 bp, 11 predicted proteins | sample 176DNAGHGlowgp2_FD_203887 | JGI IMG/M metagenome (GOLD analysis project Ga0310691, IMG submission 203887) | Sheep rumen microbial communities from Palmerston North, Manawatu-Wanganui, New Zealand - 1766 DNA GHGlow gp2 (v2) (version 2) | ecosystem: Host-associated > Mammals > Digestive system >...
CAACCAGAATACCATATTCATTGTTTATTCGGAAGTTTATACTATCGTGGATAACAAAAGCGCAACAAAGCCGGGCAGCACCGGGATTTGGGCTGACAAGATAGAAAATCAGACAAGCAAAAAAGAAAAAACAAAACAAAAAAATCCAAACATTACCCCAGCATGTCCCGGATCAGGGATATACTGGAGAGAAGCTGCAGAATACAAAGCAGAAGATAAACGCCGCAAAGCAGCATTCCTTTCTTTTTTTCTTCCGGACTGCTTTCTTCTAACATGCCCGACTTTTCTCCGGCCGGCTGCACCGGATGGATTCCCCCTTCTAAGCAGTCCGAAGAAAGAAGCATGAGCATCATTCCACTGACAAAGAGTGTCCGCTCCCCGGAAGCATAAATACTCGGCGACGCCACCATGATCGCAGCAGAGGCCAGCGCTGCGAGGTAGAGGAAAACTCTCCGGACATTTGCACTTCCGCACAATACCGTCTCTGCCGCAGCATCCACACTGCCACAGGCAGACTGTCTGCCGGATTGTTTCATATTGTTCCGTTCCGAGCGGCAGCCCATGATCAGGATTACCAGTGTATAAAAAAGGGCGAAAAGCCAGAACAGCAAAACGCATTTCTCTCTACTGCTGAGGGCGGAAAAGCTGGGCACGGGATCAATAAGCCCGTCCATATCCAATCCGTCCAGTCCCACATCTGTAAACCCTTTGCCCAAAAAGGCAGCGACGCAGGCCAAAACGGAAAAGACGGTCAGAATAGCAGCATGAACCGGTTTCTTTGCGGAAACCATCCTTTTTCCGAGAATGACCCAGAGAAGGATCATGGCAAACCGGAGACCGTGTGTAAAGGAATGCGCCACAAACTGAACCATGAGAAACAGCTTTCCCGTCAGGCTCAGATTCTCATACCCGGGGAGCCACTGAAGCTCCTTCGCTTCGCGTTTCTCGGTAAAGGGTGCACCGATCAGAAGGCCAACTGCCACAATGATCAGGAGAAGGCTTACGATGAGCCAGGGGTCCATTCGTTTTACCGGAGATCCAACCGAATTCGCCCCCGCCGAAGAATTTGATGAACCGGCATTCCCACCTTGAGAGCGCGCCGAAGTATCCCGGTAATTCTTTATCACCAGAAGAAACAGAAACGCCAGAAGACACAGCGCCACCTGCTCCTGGCAGAGCGCCGCATAGACACCACAGATAGTAGACAAACACCGGAGCGCAGGATGAATCCGCTTCCCCCGATAGACTGATAAAAGAACGGGATACATAAAGATGAGAGCCGCCGTAAAGGGCCAGAGATAGTTGACCGAACCGGAGATCCAGAGGCAGGAATAGCCTATGACCCCGGTTCCGATGATCAGGAAGGAAAACAGGGCAATTCCGATGCAACCAAAGAGCCGGAGAAAAGCATCTTCGCCGGGCTTAGTTTGTCCGTTTCCCGATGTAAAAGAGGAAGCCGGCGCCTTAGCCGCGCCATACCGAAGAAGATAAACGATCCGCGAAAAAAAGAAGGAAAAGGCTGCGATCACAAGTCCGTTCAGAATGCGCCATACCCAGATGGAAAAATGAAATACGACCCAGAGACTTGCCGTTGCGGAAAGCCGTCCGTTCATCGTTTTCGTCAGATAGGTAAAGAAATCAAAAAAACGGGGACGCGCCGCAATCTCCCCCAGGAAGATGGCATCGTCTCCGTCCGAATAATGAATGAAACAGCTTACCAGGAATCCGGCCGCAAAAACAAGAGCTATGATCAAAAGTTCCCCCTTCACGAACCTTCTATCGTCCTTCATGAACCGATTTCCCCCATCGTCATGTTGCCTTCTACAGCTACGTTTTTGTGCGAAGCCGAGTCATCAGAATTTGCATTTATGCAAAATTCTGTTTGACGAGGCCGCATCATCGAGTATCGATGAACTGCACTCTCGGGCAAGCATTCGTCGCATTAGTCCAGTTTTTTTGCGAACGTTATACCAGTACACTGTTCTTAATAAACTGTACCGATTTTAGAAATATGGATTCCCGGATTTTTCCTTCCCGATTGACGTCACCGGGCCATGTCCGGGGAATACCTTCGTATCTGCCGGCAGGGTAAAGAGCCGCTCCCGGATGGAACTAAGAAGCGTGCCTTCATCGCCGGTTGGGAGATCCGCACGGCCGATTCCGAAATTAAACAGCGTATCGCCGACAAAACAGATCCCTTCGTTTTCAAAATAGAAACACATGCCGCCGGCCGTGTGCCCCGGTGTAAATATACAGGTGATTTCCGCACCGAGAAACGAAAGCTTGTCTCCGTCCGTTACCGTATGGTCCGCGGATGCGGTGATCTCGCCCAGCCCGAAAAGTCTGGCACCGTTCAAAAGCGGATTCCCCAGCATCGGCTGATCGATGGCGCTGATATATACCGGTACATCCGGATAAAGCTTTTTCATTTCCGTAACCGCACCGATATGATCAAAGTGACCGTGCGTCAGGAGGATGGCCCGGAGCGTCAGCCCCTCTTCCGTAAGAAATGACCGAAAGCGCTCTGCCTCCCCCTCACAATCGATCAGAATGGCCTCGCGGCTTTCCGGTGCGATCACAAAATAGCAGTTGGTTCCCACCGGGCCGCAGGTCATACTCTTTATGCGGAGTTCTATCGATTTTACCTTACTCTCTTCACTCAAATGACATTACCCCTGCGTTCTTTCTATATCTATAATACTCTCGATTGCCATGATCTTCGTGGTCAGCCGGCTGAGTTCCTCCTTGGAATGGATGCCGAACTGAATCGTAATGGTCGCCTTTCCCTGTTTGGAGGTTCGGACGTTCATGGCCTTGATAGGGATCATCTCCTCATTGAATACCTTGGAAATATCAAACAGAACACCCTGCCTGTCTGATGAATAGATGTTGATTTCCGTGGTATAGCTGTTTTCCTCACTGCCGTCCGCGGCAACCCATTCCGCCTCAATGAGACGTTCCCGATCTGCCTCTTCCATGCAGAGGATATTCTCACAGTCCGTTCTGTGGATGGAGATGCCCCGCCCACGGGTCACATAGCCGATGATTTCGTCCCCGGGTACCGGTGTACAGCATCTCGAGAAACGCACCGCCACATCATGGATGCCACGCACCTTGATGCCACCCTTCGGCAGCATAAATTCCTTCCGCCGGTCCTTCAGTTCCTCCAGAACATCCGCATCGGTCTTTTCTTTTTCCAGATCTCTCTCCCGCTCCTCGAGAAGACGGTTGGCAATCTGACCTTCCTTCAACCCTCCGTGGCCGATTGCGGCCATCAGAGAATCCCAGTCGGCAAAATTATAGCGCTTCAGGATCCGCGCTTCCATCTCCGGTGTCAAAAGCTCGGCAAGCGGGATTCCCTTTGTCTTACAATATTCGTCCAGCTGATTCTTGCCCTTCGCAATGTTGTCCGTCTTAAACTCCTGCCGGAACCACTGGTTGATCTTCTGTTTTGCCTGGGCACTCTTCACGATCTTGAGCCAGTCCATACTGGGGCCCTTGGAGTTACCGCTGGTCACGATTTCCACACGGTCACCGCTATGCAGCGTATAGTCGATGGGCACCTGCCGACCGTTGACACGAGCACCGACCATCCGGTTTCCTACAGCCGAGTGGATGTAATAAGCAAAATCGATGGGCGTAGAGCCCTTCGGCATGGCCTTTACATCGCCCGCCGGCGTGAAGCAGTACACCTGATCCTGGAACATATCCAGATCGGTCTTGACCGCCGACATAAACTCGCGGTTATCCTCCGTATCGTTCTGCCACTCGAGGATCTCTCGAAGCCAGTTCAGCTTCTCTTCTTCGCGGCTGACGGATTTCGAGCCATCCTCCTTGTACTTCCAGTGCGCAGCGATACCGTATTCCGCGGTACGGTGCATCTCAAAGGTACGGATCTGAATCTCGAAGGGCCGTCCCTCATGGCCGATCAGCGTGGTATGGAGCGACTGGTACATATTGCTCTTCGGCATGGCAATGTAATCCTTGAACCGCCCCGGAATCGGCTTATATTTTTCATGAATGATACCGAGTGCGGCATAGCAGTCCCGCACGGTCTCCACCTTGATCCGGAGGGCAAAAATATCGTAAATCTGATCCAGCGTTTTGCCCTGGGTTTTCATCTTCTTATAGATACTGAATATGTGCTTGACGCGGCCGTCGATTTCCGCCTCGATGCCCGCCTCTTTGATAAAACCGCGAACCTCATCCACCATCACCTGGATGAAATCCTCCCGCTCGGAAATCCGCTCATTGATCTTCTGCTGCAGCTCTGCATAGATATCCGGATAGAGATACTGCATGCAAAGGTCATCCATCTCGACCTGAATTTTGGAGATACCGAGCCGGTGCGCAATCGGCGCGTAGATATCCATGGTCTCTCTGGCCTTTTCAATCTGCTTGGCCGCCGACTGATACTGCAGCGTCCGAAGATTATGCAGGCGATCCGCCAACTTAATGATGATCACGCGGATATCCTTCGCCATGGCAAGGAACATTTTCCGGAGGTTCTCTGCCTGAATTTCAATTTTATCCATGGACAGATTGAGTTGTGTCAGCTTGGTAACTCCGTCCACGAGAAGCGCGATTTCCGGCGAAAATTCCTTCTCCAGCTCCTCCCGGGTGACGACCGTATCTTCGATCACATCGTGCAGAAGACCCGCAATGATGGTCTCCTTATCCATTTCCAGCTCTGCCAGGATAATGGAAACGCAGAGCGGATGCATGATGTAGGGCTCGCCCGACTTCCGCTTCTGTCCCTCGTGCGCTTTATCTGCCAGTTTGTAGGCTTTTTCCAGCATGCTGAAATCATCCGACGGATGATATTCCTTCATCCTGCGGATCAGTTCGGCATATATTTCCTCCGGGGGCGTAAAATCCTTCGGTGTGGCCAGTTCTCCGGTACGCGCACTGAGACTCACCACATTCCGGATGGGTTGCCGCTCTTCTTCAGCTATATTTTTCATCTCGTCCATACGTACGCGCTCCTTTCTTTCGTCTTCGACAGTACATGGTCTGAAAATAATCTTTCATTCGTGTATCGGTTCTGCATGAACCACACTTTTACCAGCCCCTACTCACCCGCATACTCTACCAGGCTTCTCACCTCGTATTTCTCCAGCTTCTTTCTTCCGCCAAGATCACTGAGTTCGATGACGGAAAGGATGCCTGTCACTATGCCGCCCAGCTCTTCGATCAGACCGGCAGCCGCCTCCAGCGTTCCCCCGGTTGCCAGAAGATCATCCAGAAGGAGGATCCGCATTCCCTTATAAACGGATTCCTCATGAATCTCAATGGCTGCCTCGCCGTACTCCAGCTGATAGGTTGCCTTGACTTTTTTCCGCGGCAGCTTGCCTGCCTTCCGTACCGGAATAAAGGGAACGCCCAGAAGATACGCGAGCGGTGTACCGAAGATAAACCCTCTCGATTCCACACCTGCCACTGCATCAAATTCAAACTCTTCCGCCACATCCTTCAGCATGTCGATGGAAAGGCGCAGCGCCTCGCCATGATCCAGAATACCCGTGACATCCCGGAAATTGATTCCCTTCTTGGGAAAGTCCGGAATAGAAATAATGTAATCCTCCAGCCTACTCATCCTTCTCCTCCTCGTGTGTCTACACTTTATTTTATGATACCCCTTGTTTGCTTTTCCCGAAATCGGCCTGCGCCGGATGCTTTGCTATCCCTACGTTTCTGATGGCCGACAGGTTTTCAGCATAAAACGAATACTTCTTTGTCCGTTATATTCATTGATTTCCACCTGATAAGCTATATCAAGCATGATTCCGGATGGAATACCACTCATTATTCTATCACATTTTTCCTCGCTAAACCATCCTTTTATATCATTTTGAAATCCTGCCACTTCAAAGGTGATAAGCTCATGCACTCGTCCGGATGCGGATTTCACTCTGAGACCCATGACGTTGCGGTTTTTTCCGAAAATCCGCGCCCCCAAAAGCTCCATCTTCCGTTCCGCAAACACCGGTGCCTCGTTCCCGGTACCAAAGGGACCGAGCGCTTCAAGCTGTTCTGCGAGGCGCATATAAACATAATCCATCGGCATCGGAACATCGATCATCAGCTTCGGCCGGAGCATATCCGATGTAAAGCTTGCTTTCTCGTTCAAGATCCTTCGAAACGCATCCACATTTTCAGCCGGAAGCGTCAGCCCGGCCGCTGCCGGATGCCCGCCGAAATGATCCAATAAATCCGATGCCTCCGTCAGAGCTTCGAAAATATTGTAACCCGGAATACTCCTGGCCGAGCCTTTGAGCATTTTTTGGGCATCATCTCCTTCGCTGTCTGTCAGCACGATCACCGGCCGCCAAAGTCTTTCCTTCAGGCGCCCGGCCACGATACCCGCAAGGCTTTCATGAAGCTCCGGGACATACACCACGATCACCTGGTCCGTCTGATTGGCAGGCATCCATCCGGCTTCGGTACTGCTATCCTTGGTCCCGGCATCGGCAGGCTGTCCGGCAGATTCTTCTGTATACATATTACTTAGAATCTCCGTTGCCCGGCTGACCCCCTGCTCCGTCATTCCCTTCCGGCTGTCATTCAGCGCCTTCATCTCCTCCGCCCGCTCATCGGCAAAGGTAGAATCCTCTGTCATGAAAAGCTCGACCGCACGCTTCGCGCTGCCGAGCCGCCCCATGGCATTGACGGCGGGACCGATCACAAAGCCAAGGTGATATGCCGAAAAAGCCTTTCCTTCCAATCCGGTTGCTTTGATCAGAGCCCGGAATCCCGGGTTCTTCGTAGAAGAAAGTTTTCGAAGACCCTCCTGCACCAGAATACGGTTCTCCTCTAAAAGCGGCATCACATCACAAACGGTTGCTGTTGCCAGAAATTCCAGATATTCCTCCCGGGGAATTGGTTTTCCTATCTTCTCTGCCAGAACCATCACCAGCTTCCATGCCACCACCGTGCCGCAGATTTCCGCATAGGGCGTCGTTTCCCCGGGAAGATGCGGGTCGATCATCACATCCGCCGGCGGCAGATTCTCCAATACCTCATGATGATCCGTTATGAGAAAGGTAATCCCCTTTTCCTTCGCCAGCTCTGCTGCCGGAACAGCCGTGATACCGTTATCACAGGTGATGATGGTATCCACGCCATCCGCCGCTGCCGCCTCCACGATCCGGGGATTGATACCGTAGCCATCCTTGATCCGGTCCGGGATATCGTAGTCCGCATCCGCGCCAAGCTTACGTAATGCATCCAGAAGGATGCAGCAGGACATCACCCCGTCCACATCATAGTCGGATACGATCCGTATCTTCTTCCCTTCCGTAATCTTTCTTTCGATGAGCTCCGCTCCCTGCTCCGTCCCCCTAAGAAGAGACGGTGCCGGGATACTGTCCATGGTTCCGTAAAGAAAACGCTCCATGGCCTTTTCGTCCGAAACATCCCTGTTCCGAATGACCCTGGCCACCACGGGATCCACCCCAAGCTTATTTCCGAGCGCCTGAAAATCCGCTCTTTTTGAATAAATCCGCCAATCATATTCCACGTTATCTATTTTCCCTCCGACACTGTCCAATATTGTCCAATACTGTTCCAATACTGTTTTAGTATAATACCGGGTCTGTCCCAAAAACGACTCGGTTTATTTGTTTCTATACTCGTTTTTATTCTTCAGGTTGGCTGATCACTGAACTGTAACGATTCGCTATATAAGGACAGAACAGGCTCTGACCTGAGCCAGAGCCTGTGAATCTGTCTAAAGCAATGCTAAGCAGTTCTTTTTGCATTACATATCGGCATTATGCCTTTTTTGCTTTTGCGGTAATCTTCTTACCCGAATTCTTTGTATTACCCTCTTCCTTCTTCGTGAAACGCTTCCGCAGGAACAGCCACAGCGGACCGGTAATACAGATGGATGAATAGGTACCGCAGACAACGCCGACCATCAGTGCCAGGGTGAATTCCCTGAGGGATGCCGTTCCGAGAAGGAACAGACAGAAGATGGTTGCAAAGGTTGTCAGGTTGGTATAGATATTCCGCATAAAGGTCTGCGAAATCGATACATTTACAATCTTGTCATAGCCGTCGATTTCCGGACTCATCACCTTCAGATTCTCACGGATCCGGTCGAAGATGATGATGGTCGAGTTGATCGAGTAACCGACGATCGTCAGCATGCAGGCGATAAATGTACCACCTACAGAAAGGTAAGCCACTGCATAGGCAAAGAATACGAACATAACGTCGTGAATCAATGCGATAACGGCCGATACACCGAAGCGGACATCGGAGAACCGGAAAGCGATGTAGATCAGCATCAGGATCGATGCAATCACAACCGCCAGTACGGCATCCCGTCTGGTCTCGCTGCTGATGGTATTGGAAATATCGTTGGACTCCAGTCTTGCGGAAAGACCGAATTTCTCATCCAGTGCATTCTGGATAGCGGACTTGTCGTCGCCCAGAAGGGTGGACTTGAAGATAACCTGGTTGGAATCATCTACGATCTGCACCTGGATTTTGGATGCATCCACACCGGCTGCCTCAGCATATACCGGAATGATATTCTTCTCTACTTCATCCAGTGTATAGGCCTCATTGAATGTCGCCGTTACGGAGGTACCGCCACTGAATTCCAGACTGTAATTCAGCGTCTCGCCACGTCCGTGAAGGTTCTTATTCACAAAGAGGAAGGCAATGCCTGTCAGGATGACCAGAATGGAAAGTACCGCAAAAACGGGGAACCGCTTGGAATAGCTTCTTGTCTTCGGTGCCTTTGCCTTGCCATACAGCTTCTTATTCGTCAAACCAAGGTTCACGAATGCATTCAACAGGAACTTGGTAATTACCAGTGCCGTGAACATGGAGATTACGATACCGAGAATAAGCGTTCTGGCGAAGCCCTTAACGGTACCGGTACCCATGGCAAGAAGCACAACGCCCGCGATGATTGTTGTGATGTTACCATCGATAATGGCAGAAAGAGCCTTCTTGAAACCACTCTGAACCGATGTCTTTACTGTTTTACCGTCTGCCAGTTCTTCCTTGATACGCGTGAAGATGATGACGTTCGCATCCACAGCCATACCAATGGAAAGGATGATACCTGCAATACCCGGCAGTGTCAGTGTGATGTGGAGCACATTCAGGAAGAAAAGCTCCAGGAGCACATATACCGACAGGGCAATGGAGGCAACAAATCCCGGGAACCGGAAGATGATGAGCATCAAAAGGAAAATAAATGCAAGTCCGATTGCACCTGCCTTCAGGGCACTGTTCAGCGCATCGGAACCGAGTCTTGCACCGACAACCTGGGAAGAAAGCTCGGAAAGTGTAAGCGGAAGGGCACCGATCTTAATGGTGCTTGCCAGCTCATTTGCTTCGTCATAGTCTTCCATACCGTCGATCTGCGCGGTACCGCCGTTGATCTGCTCTCTGACGTTGGGTGCACTGACGCACACACCATCATAAAAGATATACAGTCTCTGGCCGACCAGTCTTCCCGTAACGGATGCAAATTTCTTTGCACCCTCATCCGTAAAGGTCAGATGTACAACGTATTCGGTGTTACCCGCAGTTCCTTCTGTTGTACCGGCAGATGCGTTCTTTACATCCGCACCGGTGAGTGCTGCTTCATATTCTTGTCCCTGGGTCATCAGGTTATAGTTGTCCGGATCGATGAACTCGAGTTTACCGGGACGGCCCAGTGTATCCAGGACATCGTTGGGATCGTACTTTTCGGTATCAAGCGGGATTTCAACCGTGATCCGGTTTCCGCTCTCCATGTACACCTCACCATCGGGACTGTAGGTATCCACTCTTCGCTGCAGCTTATCCCGGGTTGCACTGATTTCCTCGTCGGAAGGATTCTTATCCTCCACCTGATAGGTGACGCTGACGCCACCGCGAAGATCGAGACCGAGCGGAATATCCTCAGCCCGTCCGGTTCCCTCCTTGCCAACTCCGTAAAGAACCATGTATACCACGCCCGCTACCAGAGCTGCAAAAAGGATGAGTCCGAGTACTGCATTTCTTTTTGCCTTTTTCATTTCCTGTTTCCTCTTCTGTAACTTATTTTTGTTTATCGGTCATTCGCGCTGATGTATGAAATAAGCTTAGCAATTCTGTCAAAGCGCAAAATGATTCAAATAAACCGATTCCGCAAAAACAACGCCTTTGCGGAGTCCTGCGAACATACATTATAACATGCAAGCCCCTGACATGCAAAATAAATCTTTCAAAAATGGCTGATTTTGGTGTTTTTTCACTGTTTTTTCTTTATTTTTCTTCGAATAACTCCATAATCTCCCGAATATCCGTGAAAATCCGGTCCGCCTTTTCCCGAACCTTATCGTTTGGCCGGATCAGATCGACCACCATTACCGTGAATAATCCGGCATCCGCAGAGGAAAGAACACCGTTTACGGAGTCTTCCACGCCGATGGCTTCCGCCGGTTTTACGCCGAGCGCCTCGCAGGCTGTGAGATAGATATCCGGCTCGGGCTTGGCCCGTTTCACCTGGTCGCCGCAGATCAGTGCGTCGAAATAAGAAAAAATACTCTCCTCCTCTACCGTCTGTCCGGACTGTACTTTCTTTTGATCTGCTGAAACGAGAAAACGATGCATACGTTCTTTGTCCGTAGAGGTCGCAAGTGCCGTCCGAATCCCCTTTTCCTTCAAAAACCGGAGCAGTTCCATTACTCCGGGCTTCAGCTCATATCCGGGATTCTTCGCATGCTCCTCCACACCCGCACTGATCACCTTCCGGAATTCCGCATAGGGGATATCCGTCTCGAATGTATCCCGGAAGTGAATCTTATTCTGCTCGTACCGCCCGCCGGCGATCTTCGTACAGAATTCATCCACCTTAGACATATCAAGTCCGAATTTCTCCGCCGCCTTATATTCATATTTTCTGTAAATCTTTTCGGAGTCCAAAATGACTCCGTCCATATCAAATACAACTGCTTGAAACATATGATTCCTTTCTCGCCTTCTCGCAAAAAAGGGGCTGGCCAGTCTGGCCAGCCCCGGTACTGCTATTCATTTGTTATTATCTCTTAGCGTCTGTTATCATCCTTGTTTCTCTTCTTTGCCAGGATGAAGAAGAATCCGCCACCCAGTACAACTACTGCACCGATGATAGCCAGAATCAGCCACAGCCAGCTGCTTTCCGTATCATAAGCGAAGCTGATGGTCTGTTTTGCCTCATTACCGGCCGCATCCACTGCCGTGATTTCCAGATCATACTTGCCCTTGGAGTCTACAGTGAAGGTGCATGCATTATCCTTGATGGCCATATCCTTACCGTTCAGCTTCACGGAGGTAAGCGTATCCTCGTTCAGCTGCAGAGATACGGTGATTTCTCTTGCTTCCTTCAGGTTTTCACCCTCTTCAATACCATTCACCAGAATAGTCGGTGCAACGCTGTCGAATTTGAAGGAGAATTCATTGTTTTCAGAAAGGGTGTGACCCATTTCATCTGTTGCTTCTACACGGAACACGTGACTTCCTTCCGAAATCTCGCTGTTATCGCTGTACTCAACACCGTCCAGGTAGAACTTCAGCTTGCAGACGGTCAGATCAACGATCATGTCCTCAACATCCGGAACACCGTTAAACTTATTGATCACGGTTCCATCGTATGCCTCAAGACCGGAAATCTCCGGATCCTCGGTATCGATAGTGAAGTGAATCTTCTGCTCACTTGAATTGCCTGCCTTATCGGTTGCCCTTACGGTTATATCGTAGATACCATCCTCAGCAAACTTCTTCTCTACCGTTGCCGGATTGGAGCTGTTGACGGAAATGGTACCGAAATCAACATCCGTTACCTTACCGTACTTATCCTTCCGCTTTCCTTCCAGTTCAACCTTATTGGAGGTATAGAAGGTCTCGTTGATCATGGCAGCAAAATCTACGTTGGATTCTGTCTTGTCATAATTGGATACACCGGAAAGTGTAATGAGCGGTGCATTCTTATCCAAGATGAACGAATAGGATGTCTCTGCTGTATTGCCGGCTTTATCCGCTGCCTTGAAGGTGAAGCTGTATTCACCGTCCTCGGTGAAGAGCTCGGACATCGCATCGTTTGCATTATCCGCATTAAACTTCACTGTTCTCAGCGGCTGTGTGCTTCCGCCGTCCACTCTCTTGAAGATGCTGATTTCCGCATTCTCCATATCCCAGTAGAAGGCTTCGCGCATACCGTAGGAAATACTGATTTCCTGTGTGGAGGTACCCTTATTGGCTACACCGCTGATGGTCAGCTCCGGAGCTGTTTTATCTACCCGGAAGCTTACCGTTGCCGGATCGCTGACATTGCCGGCCCGGTCGGTTGCTCTGTAGGTAATCTCATAATCCGCTTCAATATTAAAGGTCTGAACACCTTCCGATACTGTCGCAGCCGTAGACTCAGCAACCTTGGTCGGCAGAGTTCTTACAACTGCCTGCGCGATATCGCTCGGATCCGAGTTCGTGTCCGTGATGTAAACCCCAACTCTTCCGTCCGTATTCAGATACCGCATTCCGCTGTAAGCCACATCGTTCAGCGTTGTGCTGAGGGTCGGCTTAACTGTGTCAATGGTAAACTCTACTGCAACGCTGCCGGAAGTATTTCCTGCATTATCCGTTGCGGAAAGTGTGATTACATGCTTTCCGTCTCCGGTGATCGTTGCCCTGGCTGTCTGAACACCCTTTGCATCCAGTGATGACCAGCTGAGACTAACCGGACCGCCTGTCAACGAGTCTGTTGCCGTAATACTCCTTACATTGTAATCCGTAACGGTGAATACCAGCGCTACAGGTACATTGTAATACTGTCCGTAGCGATAGGTTGTTCCGGTAGCACTGTTCAGATAACCATTGTAGTAGGTTGTGAACTTGGCCGGATCCGGTGTTACTGCCTTGTTGACAGTGATATCATTTGTCGGCGCCGTGGTATCTACCACGAAGGTTGCTGTACCGGTCGCCTTCCGGAGTGCCTTATCCGTTACGGTGTAGGATACGTTATAGGTTGCATCCTTTGTGCAGTTAAAGGAACCTGCGGATGTCATCGTTTCCGTTGTTGCCTCGGAACCATCTGAAGGTGTCGTGGTAACTGTCCATTCAACTGACATCAGGTTTGTATCCGAAGCTGCCAGATTAATGGCATTCTTTACATCAAAGAACTGTGACTCAGAACTGATTGCCGTTCCGTTATAATCCAGGGTGACTACGGGATCCGTAAGGTCGATTACCGCAACTGCGGATGCCTTCGGCGCTTTCAGTCCGGAACGTCCCGTCGCCTGAACGGTCATCGTATGCTGACCTTCCTTGCTGATTGTTCCGGTTGCTGTGAAGTTCGGTGCAGAACCGGAGAACTCACTTGCTGTTCCCTTCAGTTCGCTTTCATTTGTATCTGTTACATCTACCGACTTCTTACCCATCCGATCGGTAACGGACATCTTCACACTTGCATCGCCATCATAGTACTTCACATTGCCTTCCTGCGTCTTCGGTGTCGATGTTACCTCAATTGTATTGGTCGGAGCCGTATTGATCAGGTCGAAGGATACTTCGGTTAATTCCGTGCTTGAATTGGCGTTATCCAGTACCTCAAACTTGAGCGTATATGTTCCGTCGTAAGCACCTGCCTCAACATCCGCAGAAATATCGCTTCCATCACCGAACGCTGCCGAAATGATATGGGAAAGCCTTCTCGTACCTGCTGCTACGATGAAGTTCTCTCCAAGGAAGTTCTCTCCAAGCACTGCTGTCGGCTCGGTATTTGCAAAGTATAATGTATGATCGCTGCTGTCTTGGTAAATATAGGCTGTAGAACTTGATGTTGTACCATCATATTTACGGGTTACATCAACCTTAATGTACTTAACACCTATGTTATCCTTTGCCTGGATGTAAAGCTTCGGATTCTTGGTCTCTCCGTCACTTCCGCCAAATACGGTACCTTTGTTTTTGGAAAGAAGGATCAGACTCTTTCCGCCGATGGTGATATTCTTGTCTTGTGTATCCGGACCCTTTCCATCCACATAGAAGGTTCTTACCACCTCTTCACTTTCGCGTCCGGCATTATCTTCCGCATATACAAAGAATCTGGTACCGGAAAAATCCGTTGAAGGTGTTACATCTACCTCAATGATACCGCTGGCCGGAATCGTGAGTGATTCATAAGCAGGATTCGGATTTTTGCCGGTTGCCTGCTTCACATAGACAGCCTTGATTCCGGAGGCATATGTATCACCCTTGCTCGTATCCATATCATCGTTGTAGGCGAAGTTTGTGTCACCATCCGCATCCGCAGATGCCTTAATGATAACCTTGTAAGAATCAACCCATCCTGACGGAATATAACCCGGTTCCACGTTGGGATTGGTAAGGTCGATCATGACAACGCCTACCGTGTCCTCTTTGGAAAGATCGTTTATGTTTGTAAATGTTAACTTGATATCTTTATATTCCTGTGACCATGAGATAGGAACAATCCTACTAAAAGTATACTCATACTCTGTTCCGGTCGTAATATAACAATCATCTGTTACCGTCTCTGCCGCAACACCGTTTGCTTCAAAATCAACCTGCTTTAAAACTTCTGAAGATTGAATTGTAAATTCAACCTCAAATCCCGGCTCATTGGTTGGCCCGTACTCTTTTCCGGTACCTTCATTCGAAGCCGTTGTTTCCGTATCATCAATAAACCGGATCGTATGTGTAATCTTAATCTGATCATTCGCGCATTTTACATAATACTGCTTTGTTGTCTCATGACCGGCTTTATCTTTAACCGTCACAGTATACCGAAGAAGCTTTCCTGCAAAGCTGTCTGTACTGGATTCCGTAATCTTATATGAACTATCCGGAGTAACAGGAGTTTCCTTACTGAACGAGTCGCTGTCATCCGCATTCAGATTTCTATCAGCACGTGTCACCGTGACAGATTCCGGATGATCCTCCGTGATGGAAAGCGCCAAAGTAAACGGTACGTTACCTTTTACAGATATTTTATCTGCAAATTTTCCGTCCGCATCCGCCGTCTGCTCTGTATCCGCAACACCGTTCACCTTACCAGTCAATTTAGCAGACCCGAATTCAGGTGCTTTTGTATCACGATATACCACTTTCACACCGGATGTACTCTCAATTCCCTTGACCGTAGCCAAGACCGTAATCTCCGCATCCGAATCCGCCGGAATCGTTACCGATCCCTTATAGGTATTGTTTGCCGGATCACCGTCTACTGCAAGTGCATCGCCAGCTGTCGTACCCACATAGGGAACGACGTTATCTGCAGCAACGCCAGTCACGCCATCCGGATAGGTTAGCGTTGCCGTCACAGTCACCGTAGTTTCGGTCGTGTAGTATTTGCCATCCGTCTCGGTCAGCTCTGCTCCGCCGGCTTCGATTTTTGTGATCTCAACCGTGGGGGTAACATTGCCGTAATCAATCGTCACAACGATATTCTCTGTTGCACCGGTTGTAGCATTCGAAACAGTGTAGGTGAGGGTTCTGCTTTTGCCATTATCCTCTTTTGCGGCCGTAATCGTTGATTCAAAGTAATAGCATTTTGAAGACGTATCCGGAAGTGTTGCTGAACCCTGGAATTCGCCCTTATCTACAGTGACAGAATCCGCACCATCGGCTATGTTTACTCTCAATGCTATCGTTTTCGTAACATCCGCAGAAAGAGAGATATTAGAATAGTCCGTCTGAGCTACCGGTTCAGTATATCCAATCTGCGTGTTCACACTATTGATTCCCAGATAGAAATCCCTCGTAAACCGATCGTCGTCGCTTCCACTGACTGACGCCGTAAAGGTGTATCCTTCATTTACAGATGTATAGCTCTTGTCAACATAGTATTCGCCGTCAAAGGTTTTATCTTGGCTATTCAAGTAGGTTTCCAGATCAGCCGGATCAGATGAATTTCGAACGGACGTACCCTCGGCATTCTTTAAATCATAAGAAAACTGTCCGTAGGTATGGTCTTTAATATCAAAATCGTCATTATCCAGCTTTTCAAAATCACCAAAGCCTGTATTCTTCAGGTTCACATCCTTTGCCGCATTATCAACATCTGCCGTGACAACAGGGATATTCGCTCCCTGCAGAACAAAGACTGCCTCCACCTCAGGCGCACCGCATCCCGTTGCCAGGTCTATCTCACCCGTAAACGGATTGGTGCATTCGGACTGATCCGCACTTTTCTTAAAATTTTTAAACAAAACAAGATCAGCCGAACTGTATATGCCGTGTTCGGGGTCTTCATTCAGGCTGAGTCCCTTCACCTCCTGCGCGGGATCAAACGTACCGCTCTTTACGAACATATATACTTTATTATAATCTACATTAATATCATAATCGGTCGTATCGCCGTTCAGAATCAGTTCTCCCTTATCCGAATCCACATAGACTATCTGGGAGCCGGGTTCCGATTGCGCTTCCGGAAGTGCAATGATCAAGTTTTTAGTCGGAACAAAAATACGTGAACTCCAATCCTGCATCCAGGAATCTTTGATTTCCTGCCCTCCGATCAAACCGCTGAAATAATCATCATCCGTAAAAGCTTCACCATCCGGAACAGATTCATCAGCTGTTGCTGTCCTTTCTTTCCGATTACCAAAGTAAAGCACACCCAGTACCATAGCAACAGCCAGGAACAGGGCGATCAGCCTTTTCGGTAACGAAAATCCTCTCTTTTCCTTCTTCATACTGTTTCCTCCAATCCTCTCTTATAAGGATTCATCTGTATGTACTACCGTTTCACTCTGGATCACGCGTATGCCGTAATCTTCGGGATCCGGCACATCATCCATACCTGCTTTCAGGACAGCTGTTTCATCCTGTGCATATTCACCGATGATATCGCCATCATCGGGAATCTCCTCCCGCAGGATGTCGGTTGCATCGTCCGCGCCTGCACGGGAAGCTTTTGCTGCACCATGTCCGTCGGAACGGAGAACATCGGTTGCATCGTCGTCATAGGAAGATGCCCGTTTTCCGCTTGAGGTAAGAACATCGGTTTCGGCGTCATCTCCGGCAGCTCTCTTTGCAGGCTCGGGTCCTGCCACCGTGCTCTTTCCATCGGAGGTAAGAACATCGGTTTCGCCATCATCTCCGCCGGTTCCCTCCAGTACATTTGTTGCACTTTCGGAAACATCATAGCCGAGCATGGTCGTTGCATCCTCGGAATTGCCGCTTCTGCCGTATTTCAAAACCTCAGTGGATTCCACACTTGCCGCCTGACGAGCAGCAGCTGTACGTTCTTCTTCCTGGAAAGCTGCCATTTTCTTCGCATCCTTGGCAGCCGCCTTGGCAATCTTTTCATTCTGCTGTTTTTCCAGAACACCGGACTGGGAGGAGGCACTGACCTCTCTCGCTGTAATGGAACCGCCGGTGGTCCGCTTTTTCTTTTTCTGTGTTCCGCCTGAACGGATTTCTTCGATTGCTTTCTTTTCTGTACGGCCGGTAATTACGCCCAGTGCCTTCGGTATCTTCAGAACAAAGAAGAGGATAATGGAAAGGACCAGGAAAACGATTGCCAGCGTGAGTCCGCCGTAAAACAGTAACTTATATGTCCCCATCGCCATCACTTCCCTTCTCCGGAAGACTTAATCGCTTCCATGTCAGATTTTCTCTGGGTCCAGGTACCCTTATCAATGCCCTCAACCTTGCTTCCGGCATTGTATACGGCAAGGATCGTATCCTTCTCCGTTTTACTCCACTTGGTTACGTTCTGATTCTTTGCGGAATACAGATTGTACAGATAATCCAGGTGCTCCGTATATACCTTGGAAACATTGTAGCCGTTCACACCCAGGTATTCCTCAGCTTCCCGGTAAGTCTTCAGTGCACTGTCCACATCATCTTCCGCCGCATAAAGCTCTGCCATCATGCAGACCTTATTCACATAGTTGGAAATATAATTTTTGGAATTTCCGCTGGAACCGGTAAAGTCACCACCGATGCTTGACTGCATGTAGTTGATGACCTTCTGACAGTAGGTCTTCGCGGATTCCGTTTTGCCTTCATATTTATAGATCTGCGCAAGATAATCACTGAAACTGCAGTCATAATCGGAAAGATTTTCTCCGTTGTAGCTACCCAGGTCGTTTTCTGCCTGTGTCAGAACAGTCTCGGCCTTTTCAACATTTTCTTCATTCAGATTCGTAAGGTAATACTGACCGAGGATGTTGTAATTGATGTACCGCTGTTCATCGGTCACATCGAAATGGGACATATTGTAGTCCGCAAAGCTGTTGATGTCGGATGCCAGCTGCGCCTTGTCCGCATCGGATGCGGTTCCGGCCTTTGCTGCGGCGATACTGTAATAGTAGCCTGCCAGCGTGCTGTAGGTGTCATCATCCATCTTCTTCACTTCCCCAAAATACTGGGCGGCAAGATCGTAAGATGCGGCATCCACATAATATGCCTTTCCGAGGTTAAACATCAGCTCCGGATCCTTCTTCGCACCGGAGTTTTTGATCTTCGCGGCAATCTTTGCCAGATTGTCGTTCAGCTCCTGCTTGGGATCATCCGCCGTACTGGTACGGAACTTATCCACGTACAGATTGATCAGCTGCAGATATGCTTCAGGCTTATCGGACAGAAGACCGTAAGCCTCTTCATACTCCGCCTCTGCCTTGTCATACTCCTTTGTAATCTTGTAGCTGTTTCCTTCATCTATATGAGAAGCATAGGTATTATTGTTCAGTCTGGTGATTCCGCTCTTTCCCACAATGGCCAGTGTACCGAACACGATCGTGAGGAGTACGGATGCCCCAAAAAGGATAACCTTGTTCCGGTTTGACTTTCTGTAGGAATCATCCAGCTCGGTATAATGCTCCAGTGCATAGATCAGCTCGGAGCAGTTCTGGTAACGGTCATTGGGATTCGGCCGCGTACACTTCAGGATGATACGTTCCAGTCCCGTGGAAAGCGCCGGGTTCACCTGACGAATGGGAACCATTTCATAGGGCGGCTCCTGCGGATTCCGGCCGGTCACCATATGGTACATGGTCGCGCCCAGATTATAAATATCGGTTCTGGCATCTGTCTTATAGATACCGCGTCCCTGGGAATCACCGAACTGTTCCGGTGCTGCATAGCCACGAGTACCAAGAGCCGTTGTATCGGCATTGTTCTCGATGGTGTATTCCTTGGCCGTACCAAAGTCGATGAGCTTAACGCCTGCATCATCAGGCTTGATCATGACATTCGACGGCTTCATATCTCGGTAGATGATGGGCGGTTTCCTGTTGTGAAGATAATCCAGCGCGGAGGCCAGCTCCAGGCTCCATTCGATCACCTGTTCCTGGTCAAGTGCGCCGACCTGCTTCAGTCTGTCGCCCAGGTTTTCACCCTCGATGAAGTCCATGATAACGCAGATCGTGCCGCTGTACTTGACGATATCCACGATACGCGGAATAACCGGATGATCGACATCCTTCAGGATGTTTGCCTCGCGCTCCAGACTCTTCAGAAGCGTTTCCGTGCTCTTGGAACCGTCGTTCTTAATTTCCTTTACCGCCCACTGCTTATTCAAATGATTATCACGAGCCAGGTAGACATAGGACATTCCGCCCTCGCCGATTTCCTTCAGGATCTCGTACTGTCCTCCCAGTACAACGCCCGCTTTGAGTATACCCTTTTTACCCATGCTATTTTATCCCCGATCAAAACGTTCTGACAACAACAACGGAAATATTATCCGTTTCTCTTCGATTCTTAACAAGCTCCGTCAAATAAACACAGCCGTAAGTCATTTCGTCCTTCGTTTTCATGTTTGCCGGTCCGATCTTATCTAAGATTTCTTCTTCCGAAATCTGATGACGGAATCCATCCGAGCATAACATATATGTTGCGTTTCTGGCAATCGTTCCTTTCAGAAACTCCGGTTGCACCGTTGCGGATGCACCAACGCACTGCAGAAGTACGCTCCGCCGGGGATCGATCTTCGCTTCCTCCGGTGTCATTCTTCCGGCTGCTACCTCTCTTGCCACAAAGGTCTGATCCTTTGTGAGAACCCGGGCATTTTCCTTCAGTTCATAAACCCGGCTGTCCCCTACATGTACAATATAGAAGCTCTCCTTATACATCAGAATGGCTGAGATGGTTGTTCCCAGCATCAAATGATTCTCGGAACCATATTCGCCCAGACGACGATTGTCGTTCTGGATGATCGTATCCCATTCATCCTTCAGTCTGTTCACCGAGAAAGAATCCGTGGAAATTTCCCGAAGGAAATCGCGGTCGAACCATCTGCAGAAGGATTCGATTACGACCTTGCTGGCCAGTTCGCCCTTGGCCAGACCGCCCATACCATCACATACGATGGCAAAGGCTGCCTGTCCATCCGGAGTCTCCACGACACGAAAGGCGATAGAATCCTGATTTGTATTCTTTCTGATACCGATATCCGTGTTGTAGGTAGCTATATATTCCATTTAGTCTGCCTTTCTGAGACGGAAGATAAAGTCCTCGTCGCCAAGGCGAATCTTCATATTGGCTTTCAGAAGAATCTCCTTGCCGGCCTCGATCTTCTCTCCGTCGATATATGTTCCGTTTGTTGATCCGTTATCTACGATATAATTTACACCGTTCCTCTGCAGGATGATGCAGTGTACCCGGCTGATGGCCGGATTGTTCTCGATGGCATAGTCCGAATTGACTTTCGACTTTCCGATTTTGAACTCATTCTTATCGATGTAGATTTCCTCATTTGTCCGGCTTCTGACAAAGTGCGGACGAGGACGTTCAGCCGGTGCCATACCCTGCGGTGCGGGTGCAGGCTGGCCGAACTGCGGTGCCTGCGGTGCGGACTGGCCGAACTGCGGTGCCTGCGGCTTCGGCGCCTGACCAAACTGCGGTGCGGGCTGACCGAACTGCGGCGCCTGCGGTGCTCCACCAAACTGAGGAGCCATCCCTTGCGGTGCTCCGCCAAACTGGGGAGCCATCCCCTGCGGCGCCCCTGCGGGTACACCTTGCAGCCCACCCTGCGGTGCAGGTGCTGCCTGTGCCTTCGGTGCCTGCGGTGCGGGCTGGCCGAACTGCGGTGCCTGCGGTGCGGGCTGACCGAACTGCGGTGCCTGCGGTGCGGGCTGGCCGAACTGCGGCGCCTGCGGCGCTCCGCCAAACTGGGGAGCCATCCCCTGCGGCGCCCCTGCGGGTACGCCTTGCGGCCCACCCTGCGGTGCAGGTGCTGCCTGTGCCTTCGGTGCCTGCGGTGCGGGCTGGCCGAACTGCGGTGCCTGCGGTGCTCCGCCAAACTGCGGTGCCTGACCCTGCGGTGCAGGTGCTGCCTGTGCCTTCGGTGTCTGTGGTGCGGGC
>Ga0310691_10002955_pt1 | contig 21282 bp, 17 predicted proteins | sample 176DNAGHGlowgp2_FD_203887 | JGI IMG/M metagenome (GOLD analysis project Ga0310691, IMG submission 203887) | Sheep rumen microbial communities from Palmerston North, Manawatu-Wanganui, New Zealand - 1766 DNA GHGlow gp2 (v2) (version 2) | ecosystem: Host-associated > Mammals > Digestive system >...
ATGGTGCCGTCCATAATCTTGTCCCGGACAATGACGGTTGCAGAATCGGGATGGGCGGCAAAAATAGCTGACACAAGAACGTTTGTGTCAATCACTGCGTACACCATTAGTTCCCCTCCCTCGCCAGTTTCTGCCTCAAAAAACAATTTTCTGCACCAAATTCGCAAAAATGATGCAGAAAAGAGTCGTAGTGAGGTAGATTATCGCCGCTACCCCCTGAACAATGAGGAACTGGATAAGCAGATTGGAGAGAATTTCAAGTCCGGAATGACTGGTATAGGCATTACCTTTGGCATTATCACTGTCGGGTTTTTACTTGCGTTCGGCCTTGTGGCGTTATTGAAATAGAGCATGTTGACGGCAGCATCTGGAACCTTGCAAAGGTAATGTTGCCCTTGTTTGTTTATTGCGAAAAAATATGTAATTTTGGTTCGCAATGAATGAGCAGGTTATCATAGAAACCCCTCGCCTGAGGTTCAGACCCTGGGCCGAAGCCGACGCTCCCATCCTGTTCCGCTATGCCTCAGACCCGGACGTGGGCGTCCGGGCGGGTTGGCCGTCCCACCAGAGCGAAGGGGAGAGCCTGCGCATTATCCGGGACGTGTTCTCCAACGGCCGCACCTGGGCGTTGGAGCTCAAGGAAAGCGGAGAGCCCATCGGCTGTATGGGGTATTATCTCCAGGGAGAGAGCAACATTCCTATCGGCCGAAAGGATGCGGAGCTGGGCTATTGGATTGCCAAGCCGTACTGGAACCGGGGGCTGTGTACGGAGGCGCTGCAGGCCATGTGCGACTGGTGTTTTTCCCGGAAAGGCTTCCATACCCTCTGGTGCGATTTCTTTGTGGACAACCCCGCCTCCGGCCGCGTAATGGAAAAATGCGGCTTCAAGGACACGGGAAAAACCAACTGGTGCAGCCATTTGTACCGCGGAGACGAGCGTCCGGTCAAAATCATGAAACTGCACCCTTCCATGTTTGACGGAATCCGGGACATTTTCGTATCTTTGCAAAGATGAAAAAGAAGCTTTTCAAATTTGCCCTGGCCGTGGTGGCCGTATCGGCCCTTATCTCCTGCTCCAAGGTGGCGAACAACTGGGTGTACCTGAAGGCCGATGTCTCCGACTTCCCTTCCGAGGAAGACAGCCTGATGGGAGTGGCCATGGCGGTGAACCTGGAAAAGGCCGCCTACGCCGCCCAGAACGAGACGCCCTACGAACGGGTGTATGACCGCGCCTCCGCCATTCAGGCCATGAAAAGCGCTGCCGACGCCTTTTACGAAGAGGTGAAAGACACGGTCACCTTCGAATATACCCTTACGCTGAACAAGGTGCTCTCTACCGTCTCCTCGGACGGCAGCAAGATGAAAGAGCCCCTGAATACCTATGTCTTCAAATAGGTATTACTTCCTCTTGTAAATGTTGAAACGCCAGGTGACGCCCACGTCGAAGTTGTTCCGGTGGTCGTGGTTGTCGCGGAAATAGACGGCGTGCAGGCGCAGTTTGTCGTTCCCGAGCGGGAAGAATTCCACGCCGGCGCCTCCGTAGAGGAAATCATGTCCGGCGGGGAGCACCAGGTCGTAGGAGACGCCGTCGGCATCTACGTTGGCGGCGCTGTTGCGCTCATAGCCAAACTTGGTGCAGAGGTTCCACTTGCCCAGGGTGAGGATGGCCTTGAAAATGGCCGACCAGTCGGACAGGATGTTCCGCTGGCCGAAGCCCACCCGGTCAATCAGGTCCAGGTCCAGCACCAGCTTTCCCAGGAAAAACTTGTTTCCCAGCACCAGCCAGTTCATCTTGCGGTTGAGGCTGTCTTCTACCAGGTTGTAGCTCCAGATGGCCTGCCAGGGCCCGATGCGCCCGTTCCAGTAGAGATTATAGGAAAAGGCCGACAGCGCCGCCGTAGAAATGGGCGAGGGGCAAACCTGGAAACTGATGTCGTGCCCGGGGGCGGGGGAGAAGGTGGCCGTTACGCCGAATTCGTAGTAGCGGTCCAGCCGCGTGCTGAAGGCGCCGTAGTAGTAAACGTCGATGGGCGCGGAGTCAATCTCAAAACCGCCGATGAGGATGGCCTGCTTTCCGGCCGTCACGCTCCACTTGGGCGCGAACTGCCATTTGAGCCAGAGGAAGTCGGTGGCCTTGAACGGGTTCTCTTTGGTGGGCAGTACGTTGAAGCGTTGCCTTATGCGGAAAGTGAGCCGGTCTGTCAGCTGGCCCAGGACGTGGAGGTTCAGGTAGTCACCCCGGAAGGTGGAGTTATATTTCTCCTTCACCGTTTCCTGATGGAAGGTGGCACGGGTCTCCGCCCACACTTCATTTACGTGGGAACTTTGTCCGTACACGATGCTGCACAGGCAGAAAGCACTTGCGGTCAGAATGATTTTTCTCATGGTTAGCATACACAAAGATACATCTTTTTTCCGGCTTTTTGCGTATCTTTGCAAACTATGCAAGCAGAAAGTCTCCAAGACCGGAAATGGTACGCCGTCAAGGTCTTCTATAACAAGGTTTTCCGAATGGAGGATATCCTTTCGGACAAGGGCCTTGAGACTTATCTGCCCGTGCAGAAGGTCCAGTTGAAGGGGCAGGCGCACATGCTGGCCGCCCGTAAACTGGCCCAGGTGGACGATTACCACCGGGGAGATGCCCGTTACATCCAGGAAGGCCCCGTCATCTACGAGCGCCGTCCCCTCATTACCTCCCTCATCTTCTTGAAAGCCTCCCCGGGGGAGATTGTGCAGGTATCGGCCCGCCTCAGAGACGAGCAAATCATGGGTCGTGCTCTGGGATTCGTGTACAAAACGGCCGACTGGAAGGAATTCGCCTCCATTCCCGACAGGCAGATGGAATCTTTCCGCCTGGTGGTGGAATCCGGCCAGAGCGGCCTGGAATTCTTTTCGGCAGACGAGTTCGCACTCAAAAGAGGAGACAAGGTGAAGGTGCTGGAGGGCCCCTTCGCCGGAGCCGAAGGCTATATCAAGCGAATCAAGAAGAACCGCCGCCTTCTGGTATGCATAGAAGGAGTGATAGCCGTGGCCACCTCTTATATCCCGGAAAAGTATTTGGAAAGAATAGAAACTCAGTAGATGCCTGCGGAAGGAAACATAGTGATTCGGCACGTCCGGGTGAACAACCTCAAGGACCTGACGGTGGAGATTCCCCGCGGCAGGCTGGTGGTGATAACCGGCGTGTCCGGCAGCGGCAAGAGTTCCCTGGCCTTCGACACCCTTTTTGCCGAAGGACAGCGCCGTTTTGCGGAAAGTCTCTCTTCCTATGCCCGGCAGTTCCTGGGACGCATGGCCAAGCCGGACGTGGAGTCCATCGACGGCATTCCGCCGGCCATCGCCATCGAGCAAAAGGTGAACATCCGCAACCCCCGCAGCACCGTGGCCACCACCACGGAGATTTACGATTACCTGCGGCTGCTCTTCGCCCGCGTGGGCCGGACGTATTCCCCCGTGAGCGGGGAGGAGGTGAAGGCCCAGGGCGTGAAGGATGTCATGGCCGCCATCGATGACGGAAAGCCCCACGCCCTGTATGTCCTGGCCTTTTTGGACTGGGACAAGCGGGAAGACAAAGTGGAGCTGATGCTCTCCCTCAAGGAAGAGGGTTACGGCCGTCTTTTTTCTTTGGCCGACAACACCATCCTCCAGATAGAAGACGTCCTCCAAATGGACGGGAAGTACCCCGAAGACCTCTGGCTGTTGGTGGACCGTGTAAAGACGTCGGGTACCCTGGATGCCGATATGCGCACCCGCCTGAATGCCTCCATCCAGGCCGCCTTCGACAAAGGCCGCGGAGACATGGCCCTGTGGTTTAAGGATGAGGGGACAGAGGTTCCGGAATCCGTGGCCACCCCCGGGCTCCTGCGCTTCTCCTCGCGCTTTGAGCGGGACGGGCTGGTGTTCCGGCATCCGGACGAGTACCTCTTCTCCTTCAACAGTCCCCTGGGGGCCTGCCCCGTATGCGGCGGCCTGGGAAAGATTGTGGGGGTGAGCGAAGACCTGGTGGTCCCGGACAAGACCAAGAGCATATACGACGGTGCCATCGCCTGCTGGCGGGGAGAGAAGATGAGCTGGTTCAAAGACCTGGTTATCAAGAACTCCGAGAAATACGGCATTCCCATCTTCGAGCCTTATTGCAAACTCACGGAGAAGCAGAAGCGCATCCTCTGGGACTCCCGTGCCACCATGGGGGACGAGACCACCATCGTGGGCATCAACGAGTTCTTCGAGTGGGTGGAGGCCAACCGTTACAAGATACAGTACAAGTACATGCTCAGCCGCTACAGCGGCCGCACCACCTGCCACGCCTGCGGCGGCAGCCGTCTCAGGAAAGAAGCCCTTTGGGTGAAGGTGGGCGGAAAAACCATCCACGACCTCCTGTCCATGACGGTGGAAGACCTCCTGAAGTGGTTTGGCGTCGTGAATCTGTCGGCCTATGAGCAGGAGGTGGCGGGCAAGACGATAGAAGAGATTTGCTACCGGCTTCAGTGCATCGAAGATGTGGGCCTGGGCTACCTTACGCTCAGCCGTACCATGAACACCCTTTCCGGCGGAGAAAGCCAGCGGGTGAACCTGGTGACGGCGCTGGGCAGCTCGCTGGTGGGCTCCATGTACATCCTGGACGAGCCTTCCATCGGCCTGCATCCCCGGGATACCGAGCGGCTCATCGCGGTGCTTAAACGCCTGAGGGACATAGGCAATACCGTGGTGGTGGTAGAGCATGACCCGGAAATTATCCGGGCGGCCGACTGCCTCATAGACCTGGGTCCCCGCGCCGGCGAAAACGGCGGCGAGGTGGTGTTTCAGGGCGTGGCCGATTCCAGGACACCGGAGCAGACGGAGCGCTCCCTTACGCTGCAGTACCTCTCCGGCACCCGCAAGCCTTATGTGCGGGAGAAGCGTCCCTGGCACTACAGCATTACGGTGGAAGGGGCCATGCAGAACAACCTCAAGGACATTGACGTGCAGTTCCCCCTGAACGCCTTCACCGTAGTGAGCGGCGTGTCCGGCAGCGGCAAGAGCTCGCTGGTGGGGGATATCCTGTATCCGGCGCTCCACCGGCGGCTCAACGAGACCGGCGACCTTCCCGGCACCTTCAAGGGCCTCAGCGGAGACCTCAGCCGCATCTCGCGGGTGGAGTATGTAGACCAGAATCCCATCGGCAAGAGTTCCCGCTCCAACGCCGTCACCTATCTGAAGATTTACGACGATATCCGCAAGCTCCTTTCCGAGCAGCAGTATGCCCGCATCAACGGCTATACCCCGTCTTATTTCTCCTTCAACCAGGACGGCGGCCGCTGCCCGGAATGCCAGGGAGACGGTTTTGTGAAGATTGGCATGCAGTTCATGGCCGATGTCACCATGGTGTGCGAAAGCTGCGGCGGCAAGCGCTTCAAACCGGATATCCTGGAGGTGCGCTACCAAGGCCTGAACGTGGACGACATCCTGAATCTGAGCGTGGAGGGGGCCATCGCCTTCTTCGGCGCCCAGAAGGAGGAGGCCGCCCGCACCATCGCCGCCAAGCTGCAGCCGCTGGTGGATGTGGGTCTGGGCTATATCAAGCTGGGCCAGCCGTCCAGCACCCTCTCCGGCGGAGAAAGCCAGCGCATCAAACTGGCCTACTTCCTTTCGCTGGCCTCCGGTGGCCGGGAGAAGATTCTCTTCCTTTTTGACGAACCCACTACGGGCCTCCATTTCTACGACGTGGAGAAGCTCCTGAAGGCCTTTGACGTGTTGCTTGCCAAGGGCCACACCGTCATTGTGGTAGAGCACAACGTGGATGTGCTCCGCAGCGCCGACTGGGTGATAGACCTGGGACCGGACGCCGGAGACAGAGGCGGCGAGGTGGTCTTTGCCGGCACTCCGGAGGACCTGGCCGCCAAGGGCGATACGTTTACGGCTAAATACTTGAGAAATGGGAAGTAGCGATACGATATCCCGCAGCCGGGGCGCCTATCTGGGCGCAGCCCTGTGGAATCTTTTGCTGGCCATGGCGGTGTTTTCGCTGTGCCGGCTGGTCTTCTACCTGGTGAACCGGGACCTATATCCGGAACTTCCCTCCGACCGCCTGCTCCGTCTTTTCAGGGGCGGTCTCCGCTTTGACCTGTCGGCCGTCCTGTATCTGAATCTTCCGTATCTGCTCCTGACGCTCCTTCCGCTCCGGCTTCGGGAAAACCGGTTTTACAGGAAGCTGACCCGGTGGCTGTTTGTCATCCCCAATTTTCTGGCCGCCGTGGTCAATCTGTGCGACACGGTCTACTTCCCCTTCACGGGCGCCCGCACGACCTGGAATATCTTCCGGGAGTTCGAGGGGGATAATAACCTCGCGGGCATTTTCCTTCACGAAGCCCTGGTGCATTGGTACCTGGTACTGCTGGGGCTGGGAATCCTTGTCCTTCTGATCAAGGCCTACCGTGAGCCCAAGGCCATGCCGACCCCGTACAGGTGGACGGATTATCTGATTCATGCAGCCATCCTTGCGGCAGTCCTGTATCCGCTGGTTGGCGGGCTTCGGGGCGGCTTCGGCGTTACCGTGCGGCCGATCGGCATCAATGACGCCAGCCTGTATATCGAGCATCCGGAAGAGGCGGGGATTGTGCTTAATACGCCTTTCAGCATGCTCCGCACGATCGATGCGGCGCCCTATACCGAAAAGAACTGGTATCCCGACCGGGAATCGCTGGAGGCGGTGTTCAATCCCGTGCATGTACCCGCTCCGCGGGATTCCATGACGCGGAAAAACGTGGTAATCCTGATTCTGGAGAGTTTCTCCACGTCTTATAGTGCGTATCAGTCGGCCCTTCAGGGGATGCCGCAGCCGGGGCATATGCCCTTCCTGGACTCCCTGATGCAGGAGTCGATGGTTTTTCGTTACAGTTTTTCCAGCGGGCGGATGAGCATTGACGCCCAGCCGTCCGTCCTTTGCGGCATCCCGGCCATGCAGGAGTCGTTCGTCCTGTCGCCGTACTCCGGCAACCGTGTCCGCGGTCTTGCCGCCGAACTGGCGGGTGAAGGCTATGCCACGGCGTTTTACCATGGTGCGCAGAGGCAGTCCCTGGCGCTGGCCGGATTTGCCCACCAGAGCGGCTTCCAGGCCGAATACAGCCGGGAATCCTATGCCGACGAGTCGGACTTTGACGGCACCTGGGGCATCTGGGACGAACCGTTCCTCCAGTATTTCAAACGCGGCATCGACGCCATGCCGGAGCCTTTCCTGGCCACGGTGTTCACCCTTTCCTCCCACCATCCGTACCGGATTCCGCAGAAGTATGAGACGCTGCTTCCGGAGACGGAACTGCCCATCCACCGGGCTGTCTCGTATTCCGACCTGGCCCTCCGCCGGTTCTTCGAGTCGGCCTCCAAGGAGCCCTGGTACAACAATACGCTGTTTGTCCTTACCGGCGACCATACCAATGCCAGTGCAGTCCCGGAATACCGGACCGCGAGCGGACTCTTCTCCGTCCCCATTGTGTTTTTCACCCCGGACGGTTCCCTTCCCAAAGGCGTGCGGGAGGGACTGGCCATGCAGATGGATGTCAAACCTACGGTCCTTTCCTATCTGGGATACGACAAGCCTTATCTGAGTTTCGGCTGCGACCTGCTCACCACGCCGGAGGACGAAACCTATGCGTTCCACGCCCACGGGACCCGATACTGCTACTACACGAAGGGATGGCAGCTGCAGTTTGACGGGGAAAAGAGCATCGGCCTGTATGCTTTTGAGAAGGACCATCTGCTGGAAGAGAATCTCCTGGAAAGCCATCCGGAGATTGCCGCTCCGATGGAAGCCCGCCTGAAGGCGGTCATCCAGCAGTACAATTACCGCATGATCCACAACGAAATGACGGCTGAACCCGCCGCGAACTGATGTGCCTATGAAAAAGATTGCCGCCATCACGATGGCAAGAAACGACGACTTCTACCTGCGCAAATGGGTCGCCTATTATGGCAGCCAGCTGGGCCGGGAGAATCTGTACATTTACCTGGACGGACTGGACCAGACAGTGGGGGACTATTGCGAAGGAACCCATGCGCAGGCTGTGGAAAAGATTGGAAACCAGGTTGTTGCGGCGGAAAAGGGACGCCTGTCCTTCCTGTCGGAGAAGGCCGCCCGCCTGATGGCCGACGGATACGACCTTGTCATCGGAGTGGACGCCGACGAGTTCATCGTCGTGGACCCGGCCCTGGGCCTGAGCCTGCCCGAGTATCTGAGCCGGGTGAAGGTAAAAGGGTCCCTGTCGGCCCTGGGCCTGGACTTTGGCCAGAAACTGGGAGAAGAGGCCGACATCACCGAGGACCGTCCGTTCCTCCAGCAGCGCCACTATGCCCAGATCGGAACCCGCTATACCAAGCCTTCCATCCTGGCGCAGCCGCTGCGCTGGGGCAGTGGATTCCACCGGATCAAAGGACATAACTTCCATATTGCAAAGGACTTATACCTTCTCCACTTTGGCTACTTCGACCTCAAACGCCTGGAAGACCGCTTCCGGGACAAGGACCGGCTGGACCAAGGCTGGGGAAAGCACATGCGGAAACGCTCCCGGACCATCCGGCTGGTGTCCTCGCTGCCCGCGCGCGATTTTGACAGGTGGACACGGATCGCACGCCGTCTGCAGGCACTTCTGCGCCCGCCTTATGCCTGGAATAAACCGGGCATGCTGGGGCTGAAATGGGTGGTCAGGATTCCGGAGCGGTTTCAGTCGCTGGTGTAAGGCCGTCCTGAATCAGGAAGTCGGCGAAAGAACCGGGGACGACCTTGTCCAGGCCCCTGTACGTGGTTTTCTGATAGAAAAATCCCTCCTGCGTCGCTTTGCGGAAGACCTCCGGATCCCACGGACGGTCTTTGTATTCATATAGATACAGGTGAGTGGGATACTGGTCCAGGTGGGGGAATGCCGCGAAGTACCGGGCTGCGGTGGGATTCTCGTTCACCAGCGTGCGGAACATGACCTGGTGCTGGAAATAATCTACCCGGCGGTCTTCGTGCAGCCAGTAGTCCAGAATCATGGCTCTCCAGGCCTCTAACAGATAGGAGCCCTTGCGGGCCCGGATAAAGCAGTTTTGGACATAACTGTAATTGCCGTGCACCCTGTCCCCGGCCATATACACAAAGAAATCCTCCTTTTGGATGAATTCCGGAATGGGTCCGGTGACAAAACAGGTGGCGTCCAGCCAGTAGCCGCCGTAGGTATGGAGCAGTTCCACGCGGCAGATGTCGGCATAATGGGCGGGCTTGATTTTGCCGGCCCGGTATTTTTCCTCAATGGTTTCCGGAAGGGAGATGTAGTTGTGCAGGGTTTGGGCATCCAGAACCACCAGATCCTGGCTGCAGTGCTCCCGGATGCTCTTGAAACAGGATTTGACGATGGGCGGCGCCTGCTGCTCTCCTTGCAGCCAGAGGGTGAAGATTTTTTCTTCCGGGGTTTCGGTGCAGGGGCCGGGCTCTACGGAAAGGGCGGCCGGCAGCCAGTTTCTCTTCATATAGGCTGTCAGGATGCGGCCGAAGGCGGCGCAGCGGCGTTCCCGGTGCTTCTGCTCGCCGTCCCAAAGCGGGTTGAGGATGTGCCCGAACAGCAATAATTTAGCCCGCGTCCGGCCGACGGAGCTTCTCTTGGAGGCCAGCTTGTGCTCAAAGGGCCGGAGGAATTCCTCTTCCCACTTGGCCTTGACAGAAGCTTGGGCCGATGCATAGGCCTCTTTGGCGGCGGCAATGGCGGTAACCAGGCTCCGGATTTTGTATTCTTCCCTGGAAGAGAGGATGTAACTTCCCGGGTTGGGATAGTAATAGTAAAGCGGCAGGCGGGTGAGGGTGGCTTTCCTTACCCGCAGAAGCACCCGGCTCCACCAGGGGAAGTCTTCGTAAATGATGCCGGGAATGAAGTCAATCCCCTCCAGGATTTCCTTTTTGTACAGGCATCTCCAGGGCTGGCAATGCCGCGTGGCCAGCGGGTCTTCGTGCCCGGACCGCTCCGTGGCATGGTCAAAGATGTTTTCCGTGACGGCCGATTCAAACTCTCCCAGCTTCGGGAAACGGATGCTGCGAGGGTCTCCCAGATGAAGGGCCTGGCGTACAATGAGACGGGTACGCCAGGCGTGGTCATAGGTGAAGCAGACCAGGTCGCTTCCGTCCCGCCAGGCCAGCTTCAGGCAGATTTCGAGCGCCTGCGGATGCAGGAGGTCGTCACTGTCCACAAAGAGGACATACACCCCCCGGGCTTCCTTCAGCGCCCGGTTCCGGGCGCTGCTCACCCCGGCGTTGGGCTGATGAATTACGTTCAGGCGCCCGTCCCGGGCCGCATAGGCATCCAGGATGGCCGCCGTGGCATCCGTACTGCCGTCATCCACGCAGACGGCTTCCCAATCCTGAAAAGACTGGGCCAACAGGCTGTCTATGCAACGCGGCAGGAATGCCTGCACATTGTAGCAGGGAATGATGAGGGAAATGACCGGCATAGATGCAAAGATAGCATTTCTTTCCCGAAAAGCAAGGGCTCAGTCCAAGCCGCCCTGATTCACCCGCCAGCTTTCCTCGGACAGGCCGTCTCCGCTGGGCTGCACCGTAATCCGGTACCAGCTGTTGCGCCTTACGTCAAAGTTGTTGCGGTTTTCTCCCAGGTAGAAGCGGTAAATCAGGCTTTCTCCCACGCGGGTGTTGCGTTGCGGGGAGTGGTATTCGGCCTTGAGCTCTATGTAGGAGCAGATTTCCTCATACCGGCCGTCGGCAAACACCTTTCCGCTGTCTGTTAGAACGTTGTCCAGCAGGTCTCCCTGGCAGTTTTCCAGCAGGTACACGCTTACGCTGCGGCTCAGGTTCCCATCGGCGCTCTGGTTGAGGGCGCTCACCTGGTTTCCCGTTTTGCCGTATCCGATGTTGAAAGTCTCCTGCTTTCCGCTCACGCGGCTGGGACCGATAATCCGGGCCGATGAAGGGCAGGCGCCCACCCGCACGTCCGTCACCTTGAACCGGATGTCCGAGTGGAGCTTGCTGCGGTCTATCGAGAGCTCCACCCGTGCCATCAGCCGCTCTAAAGGCACCTCCAATACTCCGTCTTCTCCAACGGTGATCTCCCGGACGAAAGCTACCATGGGGATGCCTTGGGTAAATTCGTCGGGATAGGCCAGGTGATAGCGGAACTCCCGGGCCTCCTCCAAGCTGCGGAAGGGGAGTTCATAGCCCAGGTTGGCTGCCGCCAGAATGGTGTAAGGCACATCCTTGAGCAGGGTGGTGCGGTATTCCACCCTCCCGCTTACCAGCCTCAGGGAGCGGGCGGGCACGTAGACCCGCTCTTCCAGCTCCCCGAAGGCGTTGAAGATGTAAAGGTTGTAGTCGGTGAGCTTAACATCGTCCGGGTCGCCTGCACGGGTCGGGTTCAGGGCCGATGCTGTCAGGATTACACGCAGTGGAACATAAGGAGAAGGCTCCTGCGTGCAGGCGACCGGAACGATGAGTAGCAAAAACAGGAATGAAAGGTATTTTCTCATATCAGTAAGTTACGGTATAGGCGTCCGGAAGGTCCCAGGGAAGCAGGTTGGTCTGCACCAGTACGGCTCCGCTTTCCGTGGGGGTGTCCGGGTCCGGAGAGCCCATCCGGCGAAGCGTCAGGCGCAGGTCGTACACCCGGGCGGGGGCCAGGTCCGGGATTTCGACAGGGTAGTAACAAGGAACTCCGTCTATGGTTCCCTCGATGACCAGGCGGGTGCGCGGAATGGAGGCATCGGAGGAGGGATTGGCGTAGCAGTAAAAAGACATGGGCAGGGAAGAGGAACCCACTTTAAGCATCCATTCCGGGTGGGGAAGGGCCTCCGTGGCTATGCTGTCTATGGGCCCCGGATTAATCCAGGAAACCGGGTGTCCGCCTTCCGGGCCGATGGGCTTGTACTCGGTGGCGGCATAGCTCAGGTAGATGCGGCGGCATTCAAAGCTCTTTCCCGCATAAGGCCTTCCGGAAAAATCGGCCTTGAGGGAACTCAGGCGCACTTCCGTGAGCATGGGCTGGAGGCTCAGCTGCGTAAGGCGCGAGGCCCCGTCTTCTATGAGCGCTTCCGCCACCAAATGGGGCTCTGCGATATCCTCTTCCTCTATCCGCCAGGTTTTCTTGCAGAGGCTGCCGTAGTTTTGGATGTCCAGCCAGGAGTCCGTGATTCCCGGCCGGGCCGACAGAACCACCACCCGCTTGGGGCCCGGGCCCGAGAGTCCGTAATGGCGGCTCTCTCCCTGAAGGTTGCTCAGCTGCTGGTAAGAGTCCAGTTTCTGGGCCCCGCCGGTCTCGAAAAAGAAGAGGTCGATGGCCTGGGGAGTTGGAATTTTGGTCCATTTTATATATATTCGCGGCTTGGTAGGGTATTCAGTATGTTCTGAATCGCGCTTGCACGAAGAAAAAAAGGCCGGAACCTGCAGGAGCGCAGTAATGAATGCTACAGAGGCGCAGCGGGCGTGAAATTGCCGGGATAGAAGTTTGTGTACGGTGAATGAAGTCCGGCCTGTTGGTTTTCTTCGTGACATAGTTTCGGTTTTTCGTTGCAGGCAAAGCTACAACAGGGCCGGGCACAAAAGCAAGCATCGTAAAAAAGATTTTTCTGTTTGCGATGGTTTTGGAGAAAGTTTTTATGTTTTAACCGAAAATTCGGTTGAAAAAATATTGTTTCTTATGATTTTTGGACGTCTCTTTTTCCCCATGCGGGAACTTTTGCCCATCCTGGAGCGGCAGGCTTTGCTGCTTTCTTCCAGTACCGAACTGCTGAGCTCGATGCTTGAAACCCCGGACCCTGCACACTGGAGGCAGCAGTATTCTGAAATCCGCAGCAACGAGCACAAGGGAGACGCCATGCTCACGGAATTCCGGGAACAATCGGCCCGCCTGCCGCTGAGCGCCGGTGCACGCCGGGAGCTCACCACCATTTCCATGGCCCTGGAAGACTGTTTGGATGTGGTGAAGGATGCCGCCAACGCCCTCCCCATCTACAAGCCTGCCAAGATAGACACCCAGCTTCAGGAACTCTCCCGCATCATCCTGGAAGAAGCCCGGGCCCTGGGAGACATCTTCCCCCTGCTGTCGGACATGCGGAAGAGCGCTTCCGCCATCGTCCTGCTGGCCGACCGCGTCAAGGAACTGGAGCACGATGCCGACGAGGCCTATGAAGAGTATATCGGCCATATCTTCTCCCATGAGCCGGATCTTCGTGAGATGACCAAGTACAAGAACCTGGCGGAACTATACGAAAAGGCCACGGACTCCGAAAAGCACGTGGCCGATTGTGTAAGGATTCTTCTGATGCGTTACGTCCGCTAACCTCCGAAATTATCGTAGAGGATGCTCTCGGGAGCTACTCCCAGGGAGTCTAACAGCTCGTTCACGCACTTGACCATCATGGGCGGACCGCACATGAAGTACTTGATGTCCTCGGGAGCCTCGTGGTTCTTGAGGTAGGTCTCATACATCACGTTGTGTACAAAGCCGGGGGTGTACTTCACGCCGGCGGCGTCGGCTTTCGGGTCCGGACGGTCCAGGGCCAGGGTGAAGTGGAAGTTCGGGAATTCCTTCTCGATTTCCGCGAAGTCTTCCAGGTAGAAGGCTTCCACCAGGGCGCGGGCTCCGTAGAAGAAGCGCACGGGCTTTTTGGTCTTGAGGGTCTTGAACAGGTGCATGATGTGGCTGCGGAGCGGAGCCATGCCGGCGCCGCCGCCCACGAAGATGTATTCCTGGGTGTCAGGGTCGTCCTTCGGGAGCAGGAACTCACCGTAAGGGCCGGAAATCATCACCTTGTCGCCGGGTTTGCGGGAGAACACATAGGTGGAGGCGATTCCCGGAGGAACACCGGGCACGAACTTGAATACGCCCTTGGGCTGGGTGCGGTCGAACGGAGGCGTCGCAATTCGCACGTTGAGCTTGATGAGGTCTTTCTCGGCCGGATACGAGGCCATGGAATAGGCACGGATGGTGGGAACGGTGTTCTTGTACTTCAGGGAAGTGATACCGTATTTCTCCCAGTCTCCGATGTATTCGGGACTCACGTTCATGTCGGCAAAATCGGCCTCATACTCGGGGATGTCAATCTGGATGTACTCACCGGACTTGAAGTCGATGTGCTCGCCCTCGGGCAGGCGCACGGTGAATTCCTTGATGAAGGTGGCCACATTGTCGTTGGAAATGACCTCGCATTCGAGCTTCTTCACGCTGAGGGCGCTTTCCGGAACGGCAATCTGTATATTGTCTTTCACCTTCACCTGACAGCCCAGACGCCAGCCTTCCTTGATTTGCTTGCGGGAGAAGAAGCCCGTTTCGGTGGGAAGGATGGTTCCGCCGCCTTCAATCACCTGGAGCTTGCACTGGCCGCAGTTGGCCTTGCCGCCGCAGGCGGAGGGGAGGAAGATGCCGTGATCGGCCAGGGTGTGCATCACATCGCCGCCGGGTGTCACTTCCAGTTCCTTGGTGCCGCCGTTGATATTGATTTTGACGGTACCGGAAGGGGTGAGGGCGGTCTTGATCCAAAGGAGCAGGGCAACCAAAACAAGGGTTACCACCGTAATGACCAGGATAGAGAATATAATTGTATTTCCCATAATCTTTCCCTCCTACAGTGCTATTCCCATGAAGGTCATGAAGGCAATGCCCATCAGACCCACGGTGATGAACGTGATACCCAGGCCCTTGAGGGCGTTGGGGACATTGGAGTAGGCCATCTTTTCACGGATGGCGGCCAAGGATACAATGGCCAGGAACCAGCCCAGGCCGGAACCCAGGGCGTACACCGTGGCTTCCCCGATGTTCAGGAAGTCTTTCTGCTGCATGAACAGGGAACCGCCCAGAATGGCGCAGTTCACGGCAATCAGGGGCAGGAAGATACCCAGGGCCGAATACAACTCCGGGGAGAATTTCTCCACCACCATTTCCACAATCTGCACGATGGCTGCAATCACCGCGATGAACACGATGAAGCTCAGGAAACTCAGGTCCACTCCCTCGATGAGGGCGTCCGGAGCCAGCACATAGGTGTTGAGCAGGTAGTTGATGGGGAGCGTGACCAGCAGCACGAAGATAACCGCGACACCCAGGCCTGCAGCTGTCTTCACATTCTTCGATACCGCCAGGAATGAGCACATTCCCAGGAAGTAAGCGAAGATCATGTTGTCCACGAAGATGGACTTTATCAGTAAGCTAAGATATTCCATAGGGCGTCAGGATTATTTCTCTTGCAAGTCTTTCTGGATGGAACGCTGTACCCACACGATGCATCCCAAGAGGATGAGGGCGAAGGGCGGCAGAATCACCAGATTGTTGGGAACGTAGCCGAAGCGGTTCAGGATGTCGAACCCGAAGAGGGTTCCGCTGCCCAGAAGCTCGCGGAAGAAGGCCACGATAAGGAGGATGAGTCCGTAGCCGGCACCGTTGGCAACGCCGTCCAGGAAGCTGGGCCAGGGCTTGTTGCCCAGAGCGAAAGCCTCGATGCGGCCCATCACGATACAGTTGGTGATAATGAGGCCGATATAGACGGACAGCTGCTTGTCAATGGCGTAGGTGGCTTCGAAGGACTTGAGAATCTGGTCCACGAGGATAACCATCATGGCCACCACCACCAGCTGGACAATGATACGTACCCGGCCCGGAATGGTGTTGCGGAGCAGGGACAGGATAAGGCTGGAAATGCCCGTAACCACAATCACGGAGAGGGCCATCACCAGGGCTCCCTTCAAGGTAACGGTAACCGCCAGGGAAGAGCAGATGCCCAGCACCAGGACGGTAATGGGGTTACCTTTGAATATGGGATTCAGAATGGTTTCTTTCAGTTTTGCATCCATAGCTTAGTCCTCCTCACATTTGTGTTGATTACTCAGGAAGTATTTGGCATAGGCGGCCAGCCAGGTATCGATAGCGGCATCCAGGCCCTGGGACGTCATGGTGGCACCGGTGATGGCATCCACCTGATTGTCCACCACGGACTTTCCATCGGCCTCCTTGGGAGCGCCGCCCTTCACAATATCAAAGACATTCGCCTGGGAGAAACTGGCGGTTTCACCTACGAACTCGGCCTGGAAGGAAGGGTCGTCCTTAATCTTGGCACCCAGGCCGGCGGTTTCGGACTCGTGGTCGAAGTAGGCTCCGCCGATGGTCTTGAGGTCTTTCTCGAAGGACATGTATCCCCAGATGGGGCCCCACAGGCCGGCTCCGTAAATGGGAACCACCGTGCGGCCGTTCTTGAAGACAAAGACGGGAAGCTCGGGCTCTCCGGTCTTGTTGGCGCCGCCCTTGATGTTGTAGTTCTGGCGCTTGAGCTCCTTGGGGCCGTACACCTGGATGTTATTCCGGTCGATGGCCAGTTCCCGGAGCTGATTTCCTTCGAGGTCTATCACGAAGGCACGCTCGATTTCCTGGGCGTACTTGTCCAGCTTGGCGGCGTTGCCCAGCTTGTCCAGTTCGGCCTTGGTGCCATACTGGGCGGCCTTGAGCATCTGGGAGATGGTTTCGGCCTTCTCGTTGGCGTCCTGCTTGGACTTGAGGCTCTGGGAAACGAAGGCCAGGAGCGCTGCCACTATCACCACAATGACGGTGGTGTAAATGACGGTATATACATTATTGTTTGTATTCATAGGGCAGCGGGATTAAGCGGTTAAAGCTTTCTTGGCGCGGCGGGATGTATGGGCCGACACCACGCAGTGGTCTATGAGCGGAGCCATGGTGTTCATGAGCAGGATGGCCAGCATCATGCCTTCCATGTAACCGGGGTTCCACAGACGCACTACCACGGCGAGGGCACCCACCAGGAAGCCGTAAATCCATTTGCCGGTTTCCGTCTGGGCGGCGGTCACAGGGTCCGTGGCCATAAAGACCGAGCCGAAGAGGAAGCCGCCCATCACCAGCTGATAGTAGCAGGGGACTGCGGTGGCGCCTGCCAGCTGGCCCAGCCAGCCCACCAGGAGGCCGCCGGCGATGGAGGAGACCATGATTTTCCAGGAAGCCACGCCGGTCCATACCAGGATGAAGGCGCCGATGAGGATGGCAATCACGCTGGTTTCACCGGTACTTCCGGGAATGAAGCCGTAGAACATGTCCATGAAGCTGTACTGGCCCACGGCTCCGGTGGCGGCGTCGTAGGCGCCGTCATGGGCGATGGCCAGGGGCGTGGCGGCGCTGATGGCATCTACGCCATCCAGGCCGGCCCAGGTCTTGGACACCCATACGGAAGAGCCCGACATGCTGGACGGATAGGAGAAGAACAGGAAGGCGCGGGCCACCAGGGCCGGGTTCCAGATGTTCATTCCGGTACCGCCGAATACTTCCTTCACAAAAATCACGGAGAAAGCCACGGCCAGGGCCAGCATCCACAGGGGAACGTCTATGGGAACAATCAGGGGAATGAGGAAGCCGGTTACCAGGTAACCTTCGTTCACTTCCTCCCCGCGAATCTGGGAACTGGCAAACTCAATGGCCAGGCCCACTACATAGGAGACCACGAAAAGGGGCAGCATCCGGAGCAGTCCGTAAAAGAACATGTGCCAGAAGCCCCATTCCAGGTTATAGAGGGTGGAGGTCTGCAGACCCACGTTGTACATGCCGAACAGGGCGGCAGGCACCAGGGCAACCACTACCATGATCATGACACGCTTGAGGTCGATACCGTCGCGTACGTGCGCACCCTTGGCCGATACGGTGCCGGGTACACGCAGGAAGGTGTCGAAAGCGTCGACGGTGGAATGCCACCAGGGAGTTTTCTTCTGTTCTGCCATAGCTATGCCATTTCTTTAATCATGAGGTCTATACCCTTTTGGATAATGGCCTGGATTTCGTTCTTGGAAGGGTCCACAAAGTCGCACAGGGCCAGGTCTTCCGGCAGCACTTCGTAAATGCCGAATTTTTCCATCTTCTCGATGTCTCCGGCCAGGCAGGCCTTAATCAGGTAGATGGGGAAGATGTCCATGGGGGTGACATCCTCGAAGCATTTGGTCTGGACGAAGGCGCGGGGACCGCCGTGCAGGTTGGTGTCCATGTTGTACTTCTTGCGGGGGGTGAGCCAGGAGAAGTAGCACCAGGAAGAGCTGAATACCTTGGGACGGAACACCTTGGCCCAACCCAGCCATTCGCGCTTGTAGCCCTCGTACAGGAGGGTGAGTTGGTCTTCGAAGAAGCCCAGGTAGCCTTCGGCCCCCAGGTTTTCTCCGCTGAGGACGTCTCCGCCCACGACGCGCACGCCTTCCTTCACGTCGGTGATGTCTTTCACGGGCGTGCCGGGGAGGGCCACCACATAGCCGGCCCGGGCGGCGGCGGGGCCGGTGACGGCCACCTTGCGGGTGAGGTCCAGCTTGCCGGTGTTAATCACATGGCCCAGGGCGGCCAGGTGCAGCAGGGAGACGGTCCACACGGTCTCACCCTTGCGGATGGGGGCGATGTGGCTAATCTGGACACCTACGTTGCCGGCCGGATGGGGACCGCTTACTTCATGGAGCGTGGCATTCGTAATGCCGCCAAAGGCCGATCCGGCCTTTCTAACGGAGATGTGCACGGGGGCAATCTTGCCCAGGGCGTCTACACCGGCCTGGATATCCTTCATGGATTCTACCAGGGTGTAATCCGTGTCCGCTGCCAGCGGAGCCGTGCTGAAGGAGGAAACGAAAATTGCCTTGGGTGCAGCCTGGGGGTCTGCCACGATGCCGTAGGGACGCTGGATGAGCGAACCCCAGAGGCCGGTGTTGAGGAGGAGCTCCTTCACCTGGGCGGCGTCTGCAGGAGCCTGGGAACCGAAGTCCACGTACTCCTGGGAGGCATCGGCCTTGACCAGAACTGCCAGCAACTTTCTCTTTTCGCCCCGGACGATCTGCGCTACGGTGCCGCTGACGGGCGAGGTGAGCAGAATCTCGGGACGCTGTTTGTCGGCCATCACGGGGGAGCCTGCCTTCACTGCATCGCCCTCCTTCACCAGCAGCCTGGGAACCAGGCCTTTGAAGCAGGTGGGCTTTACAGCTACGATGTCAGGAACCACGGTTTTGATGACTTCGGGGGCTGCAACACCTTTGATGGGGATGTTCAGACCCTTTTTCAAATCGAGATTGTTTGACATTATTTGATTGGTTTTGTGTATTTCCAAAAATACTGCGCGAAGTTACGAATTTTTTACTAATTTCGCATACTAAATGTGACCGAGATGAGTGAGATTCTAAGGGATTTGAATCCTGAACAAAAAAAAGCTGTGGAGTGCCTGGAAGGGCCCATGCTCATCGTGGCCGGGGCTGGCTCCGGCAAGACGAGGGTGCTTACTTCCCGCATTGCCAATCTGATAGAACATGGCGTGAATCCGGAGAGCATCCTGGCCCTGACTTTCACCAAGAAGGCGGCCGGGGAGATGAAGGAAAGGATAGCCCTGATGGTAGGGGAGCGGCAGGCCCGCCGCCTCTGGATGGGTACTTTCCATTCGGTCTTCATCCGTTTCCTGAGGGAGTATGCCGATGTGATTGGCTTTCCCCAGAATTTCACCATCTACGACACCACGGACTCCGTGAGCTGCATCAAGCACTGCATCAAGCAGCTCTCGCTGGACGAGAAGATGTATAAGCCCAAGGAAGTGCTCTCCCGCATTTCCAAGGCCAAGAACGACCTTGTCACCCCTACGCCCTACATGAACGGGGCGGGCGGCTACCGGGAAGACGACAACCAGCACAAGAAGCCGGAGATTTACCGCATCTATGCCCTCTACTGCCAAACCTGCCTCCAGTCCGGCGTGATGGACTTCGACGACATCCTCCTGTACCTGAACATCCTGTTCAAGCGCAGTGAAGAGGCCCTCCGCACCATAGCAGGCCGATTCTCCCAAATCCTGGTGGACGAGTACCAGGACACCAACATGGCCCAGTACCTGGTGCTCAAGAAACTGGCCGGCGGCCACAAGAACATCTGCGTGGTGGGAGACGACTCCCAGTCCATCTACGGTTTCCGCGGCGCCCAGATTCAGAACATCCTCAATTTCCAGAAAGACTTTCCCGCGGCGCGCCTGTTCCGCCTGGAGCGCAACTACCGCAGCACCCAGACCATCGTGAACGCCGCCAACTCGCTCATCGCCCACAACGAGGGCCGCATCCCCAAGAACTGCGTCTCCATGGGCGAGGCCGGGGAGCCCCTGCACCTGGTACGCACCTACACCGAGCAGGAAGAGGCCATGCAGATTGCATCGGCCATCCTGGCTCGCATCCGGGAAGACGGCGCCCAGTACGAGGACTTTGCCATCCTGTACCGCACCAATTCGCAGTCCCGCGCCTTGGAAGAGCAGCTGCGCCGCCGCAACATTCCTTATATGATTTACTCCGGCAACTCCTTCTTCGAGCGGGCCGAGGTAAAGGACGTGATGGCCTATTTCAAGCTGGCGGTGAACCTCAATGACGACGAATCCTTCCGCCGGGTGGTGAACAAGCCCGCCCGCGGCATCGGAGACACCTCCCTGAACGCCCTCGCGCTGGCGGCCCGGGAAAACGGCACTTCGCTGTTCAAGGCGGCCGATTTGCCGGACCTGGAACGCTTCGGCCTCAAGGCGGCGGCCATCGGCAAAATCAAGGCCTTCACCTCCATGATGCAGAAGGCGGCGCTGGAGGCCCGGGACTCGGACGCTTACGACGTGGCCCGCTCCTTGGCGGCCGAAAGCGGCATCCTGCTGTTCTACAAGGCCGATACTTCCGTGGAGGGCCAGTCCCGCTACGCCAACGTGGAAGAGCTCCTGAACAGCGTGAAGATGCACGTGGAAGAAGTGGAAGCGGATGCACAGGCCGACGGCATGGACGAGAGGCCGCGCGTCACCCTGGCCGATTACCTGGAAAACGTATCCCTCCTCTCCAACGTGGACGTGGCCGACGACGAAACCCTGAACAAGGTGGCCCTGATGACGGTTCACACGGCCAAGGGCCTGGAATTCCCCTATGTGTTTGTGGCCGGAATGGAGGAGAACCTCTTCCCCTCCGGCGGCTGGATGCTCACCCCGCGTGACCTGGAGGAGGAGCGCCGCCTCTTCTATGTGGCCATCACCAGGGCCAAGCGGGCGGTGTCCCTGAGCTTTGCGCAGACGCGCATGCGCAACGGAAAACACGAGTCCAACGCCCCCAGCCGCTTTCTCAAGGAGCTGGCGCCCCAGTATCTGGACCATCCGCTCCGCAAGGAAGACTTCGAGGCACGCGAGCCGGGAGAGGATGCTTTCGGCGGCGGTTTCCGCTGGTCTTCCGCCTCCGGCAGGCGGCCTGCCGTGCCTGCTCCCGAGCCGGCGGCGTCCCGTCCCCGCACGGTCTCCGAAATCAAGGCGGAACTCGCTGCC